>Ga0163151_10001066_pt1 | contig 47452 bp, 47 predicted proteins | sample OliLakLV19MP5IB2_FD_145596 | JGI IMG/M metagenome (GOLD analysis project Ga0163151, IMG submission 145596) | Freshwater microbial mat bacterial communities from Lake Vanda, McMurdo Dry Valleys, Antarctica - Oligotrophic Lake LV.19.MP5.IB-2 | ecosystem: Environmental > Aquatic > Freshwater >...
GCGGTGCGGGCAAAGGCTTGCCCGTCACGGGCGAGGGATACCCAGAAGCTGCTGCCGATTTCGTCGGGCGTGCGGGCGCAGACGACGAGCGTCATCGTACCGTCATAGTTGGTGAAGAGCGCGGCGTGGATCGGGTGGAACGGGTGCTCGGCGTAGAGGAGCATCTCGCTGAGAGAGCTGCGCGGTCGGTCGGTTGCGGGGAGTAGAAGTTCCATGATCTTAGTCTGCCCCCCGGGGTAGGGTCCATCCTATGGTCGGAATCCAGAGAATGAGGGGCTTGCGTTGGATCGAAAATGGAACTACTCTTTGAGAGTTGGTTCTAAATGGGTCCGCTACTTCCCAAAACGCCGGTCCGGCACGTCCATGATGGGGCGAGAGTAGATCCAACTCCTCTCCGCTGGGGCGATCTGGTTTGGGATTCGGTGGTCGCGCCGGTTTTGGAGGCTTTGCAGGCGGATCTTGATCGGACAGTTCGCGGCGGGCGCGTGTTCGCTCTAGTGGTGCGGGCCTGGAAGGATGGGGTCGCGATCGGGTCCAACAAGGATGTTGGGGAGGCGTTGGGTTGGGATGTTGGAGACGTGGCGGAAGGATTTAGGCTGGTTCGGGATCGGGTAAAGGGATGGGCGGACCCGGTGTTGGATTTGCGGGTGAAGGAATACACCCGGGAGTTGGTGATCACGCCGCGCGGGGGCGTCCGGGCGAACGGGGATCTGTTGCTGTCGGTGGGCGGGGGCCGACCCGAGTTGGCGGGGCAAGCGATGTCGGGAGCGACGCCGGTGGCGAAGGGCCGGGGAATGCGAGTGATATGCGAGCAGCCTGCGGATGCCGAGGAACAGGCGCAGGTTCTGGACGCGGGAGCGTACGCGGGTTATCTGATACTGCCAGTGGATGAGACCGACGACTTTGGAGCGGTGGCGAGGCTAAACGGCCGGGTGGCGCTGTTGGACATAGCGACCCGGCGGGGTGGATTGCCCTGCGTGAGCTTTGACTACGCGGGGGCAGGACTCTACTGCGCGCAGCAGTTGATGGAGTTGGGGTGTACGGATGTGGTCCTGATCACGCGGGAGAACGACTCGCGGACCTATGCGATTGGGGAAGGTTGGCGGCGGGCGGTGCGGCGGGCGGAGGGTCCGATGCACCGGATGTTGACAGTGGATGGGACCGTGGTGGAGACATTGTGCGGTCTGCAAGAGGGGGGATTATTGGTGCGGGAGGGACGGAAGCTGGGGTTGTTGTGCGCGGACGCGGCGTTGGGGGACGACGTTTTGCGGTACTTGGATTCCGTTGACGCCGCCCGCTGGGCGATTGCGGTAGCGGTGGTGGGGGGCAAGCGTTGGGCCGCGCGGCATTGGGCGGAGTTGATCTGGGTGCAGTTGGACTATGCGGAACTGGCGGCGGCGGGGGCGCGGTATTTGACGGGGGCGTCGGGCAGCGTGGTTCCGCAGGTGACGCCCCGCTACGAGCACTGGGTACCGCGGAAGCCGGCGTCCAACGCAGGAGAGGAGTATTGGCGTCCGGCGAAGGCGGGCTGAATCCGAACGCGCGGGGTACGCTTATGATCGGACATCATCGCGCGCGCCGCGGAAGCCGTTACCCAGCGCGGGGGAGTATTGGCGTCCGATGAAGGCGGGCTGAATCCGAACGCGGGGCGTGCGCGTATGACTGGACATGACTGAGGTGATTGTCCGATTGCGGGAGACGGGTGAGGCGTTGGCGCGGGAAGTGGCGGAACTTACCGATTCGCAATGGACGTGGCGGGCGGCGGCGGCGCGCTGGACAGTGCAGGAGAACGTCGAGCATCTGATTTTGGTGGAGCGCGGCGTATTGACGTTGTTGCGGCGGGCCATGGCGGCTCCGGCGGCGGAGCGGGGCGAGGCATTGACGGATGAGGAGGTTTGGGACCGGTTGGTGGGTGCTAACATGCAGCGCGGGCCGGCGCCGGAACGGGTTCTGCCTTCGGGGGCGTGGGCGGAGAGGGCGGCGGCGCTGGCGGAGTTCGCGCGCCTGCGGGAAGCGACGATCGCTTATGCCTCTTCCACTAACGAGCCATTGCGGGAACGGTCGCTGCGATTACCGGTGGGGGAATTGGACGGGGCGCAGGCGTTATTAATGCTGGCGGGACATTCTTTACGGCATTTGGAACAGATTCGGGCATTACGGGCAGAGACGGCGTTCCCGGCATAGTACTATTGAATTCGAATATGCGCGTTCTTATTGTCGACGATGAAGCCGAACACCGGACCTATCTGACCCGCACCATCGGAGGCTGGGGTCACCAGACGGTGGAAGCGGTGGATGGCCTGGAGGCCTTGGCCCATCTGGCTAGTGAAGACGCGGACGTAATCCTCTCCGATCTGGTGATGCCGCGCGTGGACGGATTTGAACTGCTGCGCCACCTGCGACGGCAGGGGATCGCCACACCGGCGATTTTGATGACCGCATTCGGGAGTGTGGAAAAGGCGATCCGGACAATCCATGACTTGAACGGTTACTGGTATCTGGAGAAACCCATCGACCTGAGGGCGCTGGAACTGCTGCTTGACCGGGCCGGCGCGCAATCGCGTCTAAACGCCGAGAATGCGGAGCTCAAGAGACAGCTTTCCTTCCAGGGCGTGTTGGGTGAGATGGTGGGCCACTCGCGAGTCATGCAGGAAGTATTCGGCCTGGTCCGGCAGGTCGCTCCCACAACCGCCGCCGTATTGATTACGGGCGAGAGCGGGACGGGCAAGGAACTGGCGGCGCGCGCCATCCATTCCAACAGCCGCCGTTCGACGGCCCCTTTCGTCGCCATCAATTGCGCGGCGATACCGGAAACGCTGATCGAGAGCGAGTTTTTTGGCCACGAGAAAGGGGCGTTTACGGGAGCGATTGAGCGGCGCACGGGCGCCCTGGAATCGGCGCAGGGAGGCACGCTGTTTCTGGATGAAATCGGTGAGATGCCGATGGCTATGCAGACCAAGCTTCTACGGGTCCTCGAAGATCTCCGTTTCCGGAGGGTCGGGGGGAAGATCGAGATGCAGGCCGACGTCCGCGTGGTGGCGGCTACCAATCGCGATCCCAAGAAGGCGATACAGGAAGGAAAGCTGCGGGAAGACTTGTATTACCGGTTAAACGTATTCGAGATCCGCTTACCCCCGCTGCGCGAACGCAGGGAGGATATTCCGGTCATCGTGGAAGCGATGATCGCCAAATTAAACCGCAAACATGGCACATCCGTGGTTGGGGTGTCGCATGATTTGCTGGCGATGTTGACGGAGCGGAACTGGGAAGGCAACATCCGCGAGCTTCGCAACGTTTTGGAACGCGCGGTAATTGTCGCCGGGGAGGGGCTGCTGCAACCGCGGCACGTGGCTCCCTTTGGACCAAGAGCCGCTGAGCTTTCCGCAAAGGCGGCCGCTGCGTCCAGCGACCTCGGTATCCGCGTCGGCATGACCATTGACGAAGCGGAGCAGGTGCTGATCGAGGGGACATTGGAACACGCCAGCAACAACAAAACCCGCGCGGCTAAAATTCTGGGAATCTCCGGTAAGACGATGCACGCGAAGCTACGGATCTATCGAAACGAGACAGGCGCGGAAGACGCCTGGAAGGCCGAGAGCGCGTAATGCGTTCAGCACCGGAAGATACGGCGAACCTGCCTCTGTTCGCCTTCGCGCACGAGCTGCGGCAACCGTTGCGGGCGATTATACTGCGCAGCCAGGTGCTGCTCCGCCGGGAAACCTTTGACCAGGCCGCCGTGGTTGAGGCCGTAAGAGGCATCATCGCCGCCGCCCGGCTGCAGGACAGTCTGATTGCCAGCGTCGTGGAGTTTAGCGACGCCGACCCAGCGGAGCACGGCACGGCCACCCAGTTGCTCCCTCTGGCTGTTCAGGGGGCGCTGATGAGATTGGAAGCTACTCGGGCGGCGAGCGGGGGACGGATTTTAGCGGCCGGCCTGCCGGAGGTCCGGGTATCGGCGGCGGTCGGCACGATCATCGAGAAGCTGCTGAGCAACGCACTGAAGTTTTGTCCGGCCAGCGGCGCTCCGGAGGTAACGGTGACCGCGGAGATCGAAGCGGATCATGTTCAAGTCTGCTTGACCGATGCGGGGATTGGCATTCCCAGCGAATACCGGCTTCAGGTGTTCGAGCCTTTCAAGCGGCTGCACCCCGCCGGCGCGTTTCCCGGTCATGGAATGGGTTTGGCGATCGGCCGCCGGCTTGCCAAGTGCATGGCGGGCAGTCTTGAGATTGTAGATCCTCCGTTGGGCGTGGGGACGCGCGTGGTCCTGCGGGCTCCGATTCTGTAGCATCTGTTCCTGGTATAATCCCTTGTCGGGGGAATCTGCTCCGAAAAGTTTTCACCGGGTAGCGCATTGGAGATCGCTTATGCACGAGGCGCCGCGAAATCATTCGCCGATTTTCGAAAAAGTGCCGGCGGCGCCAGCCGCCGGCAACTCCGCGTTCGTGAGGCAGGTTTTTCTGATCGCGCTGGCCGTGTTGCTCCCCGTTTTCGGGCTGGCCACTTATCGAGCGGTGGAGCGATATCGGGACGCCGCGGAACTGGTCGATCATACGTACAATGTCATCATTCAGGCGCAGCACGTTTTGTCGCTGCTGAAGGACGTGGAAACCGGTCATCGCGGCTATCGCGTAACGGGGAAAAGGGAATTCCTGTCACCCTTTGAGGATGCGACGCGGGAGCTTCCCGGAGCGGGGGCCCGGCTGCGGGGGCTGGTAGGCGACAATCCCCAAAAACTGCTCGTGGTCGATCGGATTCTTCAACTGGTGGACGCCAAAGTGAAGTTGTTGCGGCAGTCATTAGCTCTCTTTGATGAGGGGGACCGCACCGGCGCTCACGCGCCGGTGGCGACTGGTCAGAGCACGCGGATCATGGATGAGGTGAGGGACCTGGTTGCGCAAATTGATCGGTCGGAGCACACACTACTGCGGCAACGTTCGGCTCAAACCGCGATGCAATCCGAGCAGACAAACTTCCTGCTGCAACTCGCGGGAGCGGTCCTATTTCTGGGCGTGGTGATGGCGGCGCTGGCGTTGGAGGTGGACTCCCGGAGACGCCAGAAGGCAACCGCCGCGCTGACAGAACAGAAGGAGCGCCTGCGAGTGGCGCTGTTGAATGTTCCACTCACGCTGGGCACGACGGATACCGGGTTTAAGTACACCTGGCTTCACCGGCCGCACGATGGAGCGGACGCAGGGGACGCGACCGGAGCAACGGATGCGGAGACAATGCCATTGGGGGGACCGCGCGAGTTGATCGCCTGGAAGGATGAAATCCTGGCCACCGGGAAGGGCGGGCGCCGTGAGTTGAGAGTCGCCGCGGACGGGCGCATGGTGATTTACGATGTAACGGCTGAGCCGATCCGAAAAGCGGGGTCAAAGGATATTACGGGATTTACGGTGGCCGCGCTCGACGTGACCCGCATGGCCGAACAGGCCGACGCGTTGCGGCGGAGCGAAGCGCAATTCCGGCAGATGATCGACGCCATGCCGCAACTGGTCTGGTCCACTCCGCCGGACGGACAGACCGATATTTTCAATCGCCGCTGGTTCGAATACACTGGCCTGAGTCTGGAAAATTCGGTAGGCAACCGATGGGCTTTGGTAGTACATCCGGACGATCGCGAGGCTGCGGCGACCCGATGGCGTCAATCGCTCGAAACCGGTGAGCCATACGAGATAGAATACCGCTTGCGGCGATACGATGGGCAATACCGGTGGTTCCTGGCCCGCGGCCATGCGGTGCGGGACGAGACTGGCAGCGTGTTTCGCTGGTATGGCACCTGCACGGAGATTCAATCGCAGAAAGAGGCGGAAACGGGACTGCGCCGGGCCAACGAAGACCTCGAGAGCTTCGCCTACGCCGCAGCTCACGACCTGCAGGAACCGCTACGCACGATTACGATTCATTCGCAACTGCTGCTGCGAAAATTGGAACCCGTGCTGGACGAGGCTTGCCGGGAACTGCTCGAAGGCACTATCGCGGCCGGAAAGAGAACGACAATGCTGCTGCGGGACCTGCTGACCTACGCGGAACTTGGCGGCGGCGACAACTCGACGGAAGTCGAATCGGTTCACCTGGACGAGGCACTCGACGCAAGCCTTGGAAATCTGACAACGGCGATCGCAGAGTCCGGGGCGGTCATTGAATCGGATCCGCTGCCGGTGATTCGCGGCCACTCGGCGCACGCCGGGCTGTTGTTTCAAAATCTGATTGGGAATGCGATCAAATATAGCGGGGTGCACCGGCCGGAAGTCCGTATTTCCTCGGAGAAACGGGACTTGGATTGGGTCATCCGCGTGGCCGATAAGGGGATGGGAATTCCCCGGGAACACCAGAAAGCGGTGTTCGGCGTATTCAAACGTCTGCATGGAAACAGGATTCCTGGCACCGGCATCGGCTTGGCGATTTGCCAGCGCGTGGTGGAACGGCTGGGGGGATCCATCTGGGTGGAATCTGAAGGGGAGGGCCACGGATCGACGTTTTGCTTCTCCGTTCCGGCGGCCCATGAAGAGGAGGTCAACCATGCCGCTCATGGGTAGAGAGAAAGAGCACTGGAGCGAGGGTGTCCGGCCGTGCCGTGTGCTGATCATCGACGACAACGAGTCCGATGTCCATTTTCTTCAAATGGCGATGGATGACGCGGGCATCGAGACGGTTACCTTGGCCTTTTTCGATAGCGAACAAGCACTCGAATACGTCGTCACCCACGGAAATTCCGAGGAGGCGCTGCAACCGGATACGATACTGCTCGACCTGAATCTTGGCGGAGTAGGCGGCGAAACGGTTCTCCAGGCGATCAGGGACAGCCGCTTCATGGCGGAAGTCCCCATCGCTGTCGTCACGTCCTCACTTTCCAGCAAGGAAAGAGATAGAATTATATCGTTAGGGGTCGCGTATTGCATCGCCAAGCCCACCGATCTGGACGAATTTCTCGACATTGGCAAAGTCATCAGGGAAATGCTGGGCGGAGGCGCGACATGCAACGGAGTTTAAGGCAGGAGGGTTTTTGATGAGGGATTCGAACCGTCCGGTGGAAGTGCTTCTTATAGAAGACAACGAAGCGGACGTTGAATTGGTGCGGGAAGGACTTGGCGGCACGGGCGCCGCCTTTAACCTGAAAGTCATTGGGAACGGCCGCGAGGCGCTCAATTTTCTGGAAGCTAAGAAGACGTTACCGGGATTCATAATACTCGACTTGAATCTGCCCGGCGTAAACGGCTTTGAATTGCTGAAGACGCTCAAGAGCAACGCCGACTTGCGAGAAATCCCGGTGGTGATTTTTTCGACGTCGTCGGCGAAGAGGGACGTGCAGCGGGCGTATCAGCTTTCGGCGAACGGTTATGTCCGGAAACCCGCCGACCTTGACGAATTTTTTCAGGCGGTGGGGGCTATCAAGCGGTTTTGGTTCGAGACGGCGGCGTTGCCAGGCGGGGCTTGAGACCGCTTCCAGCGACCGGATGACGGCGATCCGCTCGGGCGCAGCGTCCTGACCCACTTGTTCAGCCCGAACTCACGCCGGATCTCTTCGTGGGAAATGCCTTCGCCACCCGCCAGCGAAGCGCTGCGCGGTCCAGGGAGGAGGCGGTTTCGGCCGCGGTAAGCGGCTCCTGTCAGCAACTGGGCGGCCGATCCCAGTAAGAGAACGTCCCCGGCTGCGGGACACGATGGTATTGCGCTTGGTGTTTGTGAAATTCCTTCGAAAGAGTCAGGCAGGCAGTGCGTATCTCACGTTAGCCTGATTTTTTGTCAAACAAACGGGTTGATACGCCCGCCACATATTGGCACAATGTGTCAAACGGGATATTTATAGCCTGTGGCTATTAACCGCACCACCGTCAACATCCCGGTCACCCCAGAACTTGATGCATTCCTTCAGGCGCGGGTGAAATCCGGTCGCTACCAAACCACCAGCGAAGCCGTTCGGGAAGCGCTCCGCCTGCTGGAGCGTCAGGAACTAGAGCGGGATCAAGCATTTCAGCAGCTCAAAACCAAGCTAGAGCAAGGAGCGGCAGAAGCTGAACGCGGTGAGTTGCTGGATGGCGACGAAGTCTTTGAAGAGCTGGGCGACATGATCGAAGAACGCCGCCGTTCCCGGGCCGTCAATAAGTGAAGAAACTCTTCGTCCTTACGCCGGCGGCAAAGAAAGACATTCGCGACATGCTGCTCGATCTTTCCGAAGACAGTCCCGATGCTGCGCATAGCTATCGCGAGCGTTTGTACGATGGATTCCAAACACTCGGACGCCGCTTTTTGGAATCTCTATCCCTAAGTTGAGGTCTATACCTGGGAGGCCAGTACATGGCGCACGAGACCTATCCACGTTTCTCACTCTCAGGGAAGAAAGCGACTGACGCGGTCAACAAAGTGAAGATCCGCTTCGATTGTGAAAGCGCTCAAGCGGCGCGGCGCATGAGGCGGACCGGTAAAGTGATGATGCGGCCGATCAACTCGAGTACACCGCCGACGGCGATGCCGACGAGCCGGAACGGGATGAGCAACACCCAGACGATGGGGTAAACGATCAACGCCAACAGGGCCAATGGCCAACAAAGGAACAGGAGAAGGCACCACAGTAGGAATTTGAGCATAGCGTTCAAAAGATACTACGAAACCACAGGGGTGTATGTTCCCGGTAGAATGACGACATGCGGTTGACCGTTCTCGTGGTAGCGCTGGGCTCGCTGGCGGGCCTGGCGCAGCCGATCACTTTGGACCGGATGCGCCGCGTGCAGACGGCGGTGGAAGCGGAGCGCGTGCGCCAGGGCGTCGTTGGCTTAACGGCGGCCGTGTCGGTACGCGGGGCGACCAAGTGGGTGGGCGCGTTTGGGAAGGCGGATCTGGAGAACGATGGGGACGCCAAGCCGGCGACACTCTATCGCACGGGGTCGCTGGCGAAACCGATGACGGCGGTGGCGGCGCTGCAACTTTGGGAGCGCGGGAAGCTGGACATTGACGCTCCCGTGCAGAAATACCTGCCGTCGTTTCCGGAGAAGCAGTGGCGGATTACGGTGCGCATGTTGCTGGGCCATTTGGGCGGGATCCGGCATTACCGGGGCGAGGAGATCGACAGCACACGGCACTACCAGGACCTGCGGGAGCCGCTGCGGATCTTTAGCGCCGACCCGCTGGCGCACCAGCCGCGGACGAAGTATCTGTATTCGTCGTACGGCTACAATCTGGCGGGCGCGGCGGTGGAGGCGGCGGCGGGAGTTCCCTTCCTCGAATTTCTGCGGGAGAACGTTCTGACGGCGGCGAAAATGGAGGCGACGCGCGACGACAACGCCCGCGACATCGTGGCGAATCGGACGCGGTGGTATTCGCGGACGGCCGATGGCCGCGTCGTCAATGCCACGCTGGCCGATACCTCAAACAAGATTCCGGGCGGCGGAATGTTGACGACGGCCGAAGACCTGTTGCGATTCGCGGCTGCCTGGGAACAGGAAAAACTGCTGAAGCCCGCCACGATGCGGATGCAGACGGAGCGGCAGAAATTGGCGGACGGGCGCGTGACGGGCTATGGGCTGGGTTGGAATGTCTCGGTGGTGGCGGGCCGGAACGCCATCAGCCACAGCGGCAGCCAGCAGGGGTGCAAGACGATTCTGGCGATGTTCCCGGAATTGAAGCTGACGGTGGCCGTGCTGACGAACTCCGACTATGCGGAGCCGGCTAAGTTTGTCGACGCGATTGTGAAAGCGTTGGACGGCGCGCTAAGTGTTAATAGCGTCAGCGGCGTGGTAACTCGACCGAACTAGCGGGCCGGATTCCACGTGGCCAAAGCCCATTTCATAGCCCGCCTTTTTCAACGCGGCGAATTCATCGACCGGCACGTAACGCACGATGGGCAGGTGCTTTTTCGTCGGCTGCAAATACTGGCCGACGGTGAGGATATCGACATGGTGGGCGCGCAGATCCCGCATGACTCGCAGCACTTCGTCAATCGTCTCGCCGAGGCCGAGCATGAGGCCGGACTTGGTGGGCGTTTGCGGGCGGAGGCTCTTGGCGTAGGCGAGCATTTCGAGTGAACGGGGATAATCGGCGCCGAGGCGGACGGTGCGATAGAGGCGCGGGACGGTTTCGGTATTGTGGTTCAGGACCTCGGGGGCGGCGTCCATGACGATTCCCATGGCATCGTAGCTGCCTTGAAAATCGGGCACCAGGACTTCGACATGGCAGCCGGGGACGCGTTCATGAATGGCGCGAATGGTCATGGCGAAGAGTTCGGCGCCGCCGTCTTTGCGATCGTCGCGATTGACGCTGGTAATGACGGCATGTTTGAGCCCCATCAAGGCCACGGCTTCGGCGACGCGGCGCGGCTCATCCATATCCACCGCCAACGGCGCGCCTTTTTGCACCGCGCAGAAACCGCAGCGGCGCGTACACATGTTGCCGAGGATCATGAACGTCGCGGTGCGTTGATTCCAACATTCGCCGATGTTCGGACAGGCGGCCGATTCGCAGACGGTGTGGAGATTCAGATCCCGGACGAGCGATTTCAACTGGCGGTAATTTTCCCCCACCGGCGCGGGGGCTTTTAGCCATTGGGGCCGTTCGGGCTTGGACTGGATGGTGACTAGCACTAACTTGATTCTACAGGCCGGCGGCGGCAAGCCGCGCTTCAATGGTGTTATCGGGCTGGAGATTGCCGATGCGCAGATCGACACCGGCTTCCGCTGCCCAATCGAGCGCCTGTTGCGGGATAAGCCCGATCAATTCGGTTCCGCGCAGGGCGACACCGTGTTTGGCGGCGAGTTGTTCGACGCGGGGAAGGACCATGTGGGGCGGCGTGGCTTCGTAGTCCGTGAGATTGATGGAGACTTGCACGATGCCCTTGGAGGCGAGCGAGAGGCCAAGGGCGCGGACGCCGGGGAAGCCGCCGTTAGTCTCGCGAATTACCGATGAGATTTCCTCGGCGATCTCCTCATCTTGCGTTTCCAGCTCAATGTTCCAGGCGATGAGGATTTTGCGGGCGCCGACGGCGACGGCGCCGGCGGTGGGATGAAGTTCGGCTTGCCCGTAATCGGGGAAACGCAGAATATCGGTCTTTACCGCTTCGCGGAGACGTTCAAAACCAATATGGCGGACGTTCGGGAGAGGACGGCGTTCCGGCCGGATTGCAGCCTCACCGTAGAGATAGACGGGGACGCGGAAGCGGTTCCAGATTTCAGCGCCGACGCTGTGGGCGATCCAGCCGCACTCGATGAGGGTGACGCGGCGGAGGGGGACAAAGGGAATAACGTCGGCGGCGCCAATGCGGGGATGGACGCCGTCCTGCCGGTTCAAATCGATGAGTTCCGCGGCGGCGCCAACGGAGCGCACCGCGGCTTCTCCGACGTGTTCCGGGGAACCGGCAAAGGTGATGACGGACCGATTGTGATCGGGGTCGCTATCGACATCGAGTACCGCGATGCCCTCGACGCCGCGAATGGCTTGAGCGATGGCGGCGACAATCTCCGGGCGGCGGCCTTCGGAAAAGTTGGCAACGCATTCGACCAGGGGTTCATTGCCACTCATGACACAAGGGTACCAGCCTGCAAAATTTTGGAAACAACGTTGACTCCGGTGTGGTTATCGATATCGCGATAGTCGGAGAGATGGAGGACAAGGATGTCGGCCTGTTTACCCGACTCCAGGGAGCCGTAACCGGCGGCGACGCCGAGGGCGTGAGCGGCGTTGATGGTGGAGAGAGTGATGGCCTCGGCGAGGTCGAGGCCGCCTTCACGAGCGGTGCGAACGGCGGCGGCCTGCATGCTGCAGGTGGCTCCAGGCGCGAGTCCGAAACCGGAGCCGAGGGCGACGGCGGCGCGGGCATCGATCAACCCGCGGACGGCGGCGGCGGCGGCGGGCGTGACGACGGCGCAGGCCGGCGAATCCGCTAATAGGTTCAACTGCGGACGGTTGAGGGGCGCGTCGATATCGACCGTCGCGGCCGAGTAGGCCACGGCGAGGGCGATCCAATCCGGGTTTACGATAGGGCCCGCGCAGGCGCGAATGGCGATATTCAGGGAATGAAAGTAATGGAGAGAGGCGCGGGAATGGGCGAAAAGCTCGACGCGGAGAGAGCAGGCGAACTTGCGGCGGGCGGCGCGGCGGAGTTGGCCTTCGTTGAATTCGGCGCCGACGTCGAGCATGGGAACGAACGCGAGGCGGCTGGGATTGGCGCCGGCCAGACCGCGGAGCACGGCATAGGAGGCGCGGCCGCCGAGAGTGGTGGAGCCGTGCGCGAAGGCGAGGCCGAACAGGCGGCGGGAAAGGCGGGAGTTGTCGGGGATGGCGGAATTGGCATCGATGAAACCGGGCATGACGACGGAGCCATACACTTCGAGGACCTCGGCGTGGCGGGCTTCCGCCAGATTGTCGACGCGCTGGGATTGGCCGACGCAGACGATGCGACCGTCACGGATCAGTATGGATCCATCGTTGATAACGCCAAGATCGAGACAGGCCGCGCCGCGGCGGGGTCCCTCGGGTCCGCGCAACGTGAGCAGTTGGCGGGCGCCGCGGAGGAGCAGCGGGCGGTTCATTTTGTGGAATGGCCTTTTGGATGTTGTACCACGAATTGGGGATGGCGGCGTATAGTGGAAGCGGGTTTGTCGCGGCTGTGTGTCGCGGCTGTCACGGCAGTGTCGCGGCACAAGCGGCGTGTGTAGTTAGAATACGATTCGTCCGGTCTAGTTCACGCATGCAGTGCTTCGGCCGGCAAGCCCCGCGCGCTCCCGCCCGTTTCGACCACATGTGGACGATCTTGTTTTCGTCAGTTTTAACCTTGACCAGGCGACCGTAAGGTAGTCTTTCGGACCCACACATCGGACGGGAGTGGCGTTAGAATCGAATCATGGCGTTATTAATTGACGAATCGTTTCTCCCCGCCAAGCTCACCGCGCCGCCGATGAATGATGAGCAGTTCGCCGCCTTTTGCTCCGAGCATCCCGATCTGCGATTTGAAATTACCGCCCAAGGAGAGATGCTTGTTATGGCACCCGCCAGTTTGAAGACCGGTGCGCGGAACGCCCGGATCGTCCAGCAGCTCGCTAACTGGGCGGAAGGGGACGGCCGGGGCTTCGTGTTTGACTCGTCTGCCGGCTTCGTGCTTCCCAGTGGCGCTCTTCTTTCGCCCGACGCGGCCTGGATTCCACACCCGCGTCTCGACGCCATCGATCCCGCGAGCCAGGACAAGTTTCCGCGGCTTTGTCCGGATTTCGTGATCGAGCTGAGATCCCCGTCGGATCGTCTTGCGCCCCTTCGCGAGAAGATGAAAGAGTGGATCGGCAATGGCGCGCAGCTCGGCTGGCTCATCGATCCCGAAACCCGCTCGGTGGAAATTTATCGCCCTGGCCGCGCGCAGGAAATTCTCCTCGATCCGCCCTCCGTAGCTGGCGAGGATCCGGTTGCCGGATTTGTGCTGCTGCTGGGTCAACGTTTGTGGGAGCCGTTCGTCCGTTAGTTCGCGGGCAAGGCCGACAGCCGCGTTGCCGCCCGCCGCGAGTGCCAAGGCATACCGATCAATTCATACAGATTCAGAGCTTCGGTCAGGAACCCCCGCGCACGCTCCCGATCTCCGGGCAAGTCGCGCGCGAGCAGCATCTCGGCGTACCAGGAGCGCGCAATCGGCTGCGCCACCCGATACGGAGCCGTGTCGGCCTGGTGAATCGCGGTTTGGTGGTGTTCTTCGGCGCGCGTCCAATTGCGGGCGCAGGCGGCGGCGATGCCGGCGGATGTTCGAAACAGGTGCTGACTGTAGACGCAGAGCGGACCGTTGGCGACGACGTGTTCGGCGTGGGATTCCATGGCGCCAGAGCCATCACAACGAGCCCTTCATGCCCGGCGACCGCACCTGTTCCGGCGGCGCTTACACCTTCCAAATTCCTGGCCCGCTGGCCGCGCAGGACAACGTTGCGATCCCGCTGAAGGTTCAGAACGCCGCTTCGATCCGGTGTGTCTATGCGTACCTCCAGCAAGGGACCAGCGATGGCCAGTCAGCGTAGGTCGTGAAGTACTCGACCGATGGCGGCACGACGTGGAACGTGCTGGATAAAATGGGAATCGCCCAGAGCCTCCCAACACCATTCAAGAACACCTGGGACTTCCTCGTCTCCCAGGGCTACGGGAAGCCGGAGACACGCCGCTTGCCGTATGACGACTACGGGTTGATCACCATCGCGCCAATCGCCGGCAGCGGAGTGGCGCAGGCGGTGGCGACGGCTTCCTATGACGGATCGACGAGCGGGCTGGTCCCCGGCGACTTCGTGTTTCTGGAGTTTGGCCTGGCCAACGAGGAGCACGTTAACGTCGTTTCGGTGGACACAGTCAACCAGACTTTCACCGCCATCGTGACCAGGAACCATCCGGCGGGATCGAGCAGCCGGCCTTCGATCTGGCCGACCGCTGTCCTGCTCGAGGGGAACGACCTGGCGTTCGACATCAAGGCGGTCGCATCGCCCGACCCTGGCTCCGATCTCACGGTGGTGATCCAGACCTAACACCGGTAAGTTCCACCCATGGCCTTCGGGAATCCATGTACTTCTACGGGTCGCCGACCTGCCCGACCAAGTGCGAGGCCTTTCGCGGCACCCAAGCGCGTCTTTAGGGAGATGAAGATAGTATGATGCGCCTCGTTTCGATTCGATCCGTATAGCTGCTGCCGTCCTACCTATTGAACACTTCGATAGTAAAAGCCGCCAAGAATACGGCCATAACACCGAGCAAGACAATGAACATCAGTGTGATAGTCAAACTGCTGCGCGTGTCTGCCAGCAAGGCGGAGTTCCAGAGCGCTTCAGGATCGTTAAGGCGTTGCGCCCCGTAGCCGCTCATGAATTGACGCACGGAAAGACCTCCCTTCTTTTTCCGAGCCTCGGCTAGGGCGGCCTTTACGTCGACGCGCAAGTCGGACTCGAGCCCGATGACGACATTCTGTTGAACAACTTTCTTCCTTCGGTCTATGAGCGGTTTCCCGTCGTCACCAACGGTCGGGATTTGCACGACGTGGCGTTCGCGCAGACGATCAAATCGAGCGACCGCTATGAATCCCAGAACGCCACACACAATCGCTGCAGCGGCGAACCAACCGTAGTTCGATTTACTGATCGTTACGTAGGTGACCGCCATCAAAGCGACGGCGAGCATTCTGCCCCCTGCGGTCACCAAGAACGACGGTGCTCCGCTCGCCAACCAAGTCCATCGATTCACAGTTCCAAGCATTTTTAGAAGAAGCATACTGAATGTGGCGACCAGCGCGCATCCAAGTGCGACCACATTCGCGAACGGGCCGTATTCACTCAGGTTCACGGCAGTGTCCTCAAAAAATCAGATGAGCATAGGGTTGCCCTGGAAGCGAAACAACACAGTTGAGATCCCACTCTATGTTGTTGCCATAGGCACCCCCATCGACGCCGAAGATGTAGGTTCCCGATTGAAGAACGCTTGACGTTGGCGACGTGGGATGGTTGAAATTGTTGGGCGTCACGTAATATGCACCCGACCAGAAGACCCTCAACCCGACCGAGTTGGCGGTAACAGTGAAATGACATCCAGGCGTCGCCACTTGCGGTCCTCGGAGTAGTTGTCGGAGATTAAGGAGGGACGGGCGCTGCGACGTTTGGTCACAATCATCATTCCGAAATCTCCTGACTGCCGCGATTCGCGTTGCCACGAAATCTGTTGCGCGCGTCACGAACGTCACCCGAGCCTCTTCGCGATCCATTGATGTGAACCCATCGAACCCACGCTCATTTCTGAGAATCGGTCGGAGAAACTCATACATGAACTCGTGAAAGAACGGATGCCCCCGCCAAGGACGACGACCCATGTATCCAAATGGCGGGAACTGCGATGATCGCTCGGATCGGCCGATCGCAAAACCTAGAGAGACTGGGACCATCTCGCCAGCGATGCGAACCGCTGGCGCTCTTGCATCGAACTCCTGAAGGAGCGATAGGTCCTCGAGAAATGCGTTGGCGTCCGCCTCGACGTCAGACACCACAACGTCCTGCTCAAGTTCCAAGCCTTCAGCCTGGCCATTGGTTAACCGCGACACTATATCCGCAGCGTACTTCGCATCGTCTGAGGAATATTCCGCCATGTTTTAGTTCACTCCGCGAGTCCCTTTTGGGTTCGTATTTATCTCTCACAGTATACTCTAACCAGCTTCCCTTTGCTGAATGGGACCATTGCACCCTGGGCCGTAGCACGTCTCACCGGAGAAGTGACCGATCCGGGTCAACTTCCTTCCCAATGGCGATGAGATCAATCCTGCAACAGGATCCGCGGCGAGGTGGGCCGGCAGGACTTTAATCGCTACCCGGCGATCCAGATTCGGATCGTGCGCGAGGTAAACTTCACCCATTCCGCCGGCGCCAATGCGCTCTATGAGTTTGTAGCGGGCTAACTGTGTGCCAGGAGTCATGACGAGGCCGCAAAATCGTCTCATCATACCGCAATCTTCACGACCGCTCCTTTGAACCTCGAACGCGAGTGGCGTTAGAATCGAAGCATGGCGTTTTTGATAGACGAATCGTTTCTCCCCGCCAAGCTCACCGCGCCGCCGATGAATGATGAGCAGTTCGCCGCCTTTTGCAGCGAGCATCCCGATCTGCGTTTCGAGATCAATGCCGAAGGAGAGTTGCTTGTTATGGCTCCTGCCAATTCGAAGACGGGCGCGCGGAACTCCTGGATCAACCTGCAGCTCGGTGCATGGGCGGAACGGGACGGCCGGGGCTGCGTGTTTGACTCGTCTGCTGGTTTCGTACTTCCCAGCGGCGCTCTTCTTTCGCCCGATGCGGCCTGGATTGCGCACGAACGCATCGACGCGATCGATCCCGCGAACCAGGACTCCTTTCTGCGGCTTTGTCCGGATTTCGTGATCGAGTTGAAATCCCCGTCGGATCGACTCGCGGACCTTCGCGAGAAGATGAATGAGTGGATCGGCAATGGCGCGCAGCTTGGCTGGCTCATTGATCCCGAGACCCGTTCGGTGGAGATTTATCGCTCCGGCCGCGCGCCGGAAATTCTCGTCGATCCTCCCTCGGTCGCGGGCGTGGATCCGGTTGCCGGTTTTGTGCTGCCGCTGGGTCAACGTTTGTGGGAGCCGTTCGTCAATCCCGGCCGGGTCTAGCGCACGGCCGACAGCCGGCCCGCCGCCCGCCGCGCGTGCGAGACCTTCGACGACGAACGCCAGGCATCCGCAGGCGCCGATTGAAAATGGGCGGCCGGGAACGGGCAAATCCGGAAGCGCGCCGGGGAGCGCGGTCGCCGCGCCGGGATCGCCTTTCGCGGCCAGCGCCCGGAAAAGTCCTCCGGCTAATAGGCCTGCTACGGATTGGGCGGCACCCTTTGGGACGGCAAGACGCTGGCGGCCTGGATCGATCGCGAGTATCAGATCCGCCTGGGGGTGCGGCAATGCCAGCGGCTGTTCCGGCAACTTGGATTTCGGCTGCGCAAACCGCGGCCCGCGATCGCGCGGGCGGACCCGGAGCGGCAGAAAACGCATAAAAAAACTTCACGAGCTGATGGCCGACGATACAGTCGACTTGTGGGCTATCGACGAAGTGCATTTCCAGCAACATGGATCGCGATGTCAGATGTGGGTCCGGCCGGAAATTAAGGATCCGGTTTTGCTCCATCACCCGGCGCGGCGTAGCGTGGGATACTTCGGCGCCGTGAGGCTGCGGGACGGCAAGTTCTTGTTTTGCCGCGAGACGGGCAAGTTCAATGGAGCAACTTTCTGGAACTTCATGCGAATACTCCGGCGCAACAGCATTCGGACCGGCCGCCGGGTGGTGGTGATTTCCGACAATGCCACGTACCACCATTCCCTGCTCCACAAAAACTGGAGAGCGCGGTACGCCGAAGACTTCTCTCTGGACTACCTCCCTCCCTACAGCCCGGATTTGAATCCGATCGAAAGAGTGTGGAAGCTGGTCCGCCGCCGCTGTATCCACAGTCGATACTGCGGGACCCTGGAGGAGGTAATCGCCGCCGTCGAAGCCGAGTTCGCAAATTGGTCGAGACGCAATGAGACATTTCGAAGACTTTGCGTAATTATTTAAGACGCCGTGTTTAGTGGCGCATCGAAACGGCCAATCTCCAGAGCCGGGCCTGCGTGTGCAGGCCCGGCAGGGTTACTACTCTTCCCGGAACTAGTCAGTTAGAACACGAACCGCAGCGCGAACTGAACGTTGCGTGGATTTCCACCGGAGACGATCTGGCCGAACAAGGGGTTGGCCACGTCCATGGTCGAGCCCCGCGCATCCAGCGCCGGCGTGTTCGCGATGTTGAAGAATTCCGCGCGGAACTGCACGTTGTACCGTTCGCGGAACTGCGTATTCTTCAGGAAAGACAAGTCGAAGTTCACGCGGCCCGGTCCGCGCAAGCGCGGCTGGCTGACGCTATCGGTCGGCAGCGTGTAGGGCGCCGCCCGCTCAAACGCCGTAGTGTCGAACCAGCGAGTCAGGGACTGCTGGCCGTCGGGCAGTACAGGATCCTTCAGCCGGTTTGCGCGGCCATTGGTGGAGCTGAAGTTAAACAGATTCGTTACGTCCGGCGCAGTGATCATGACCGGGCGGCCGGACTGCAACACGGTGATGCTGGCGAACTGCCAGCCGCCGAACGCACCGCGCACCACAGGGTGGGCATCATTCAGCAGTTTGCGGCCTTTGCCAACAGGCAGGTCGTAGACATAGCTGAAAACAAGCCGTCGCGGCAGGTCGTTCGCCTCGACGCTCCGATTGTACCTCGCGTTATAGAGACTATTGGACGGTCCCACCACCCAGGTGTTGGACTGCATTGTGTTGGCGATGGTCTTAGATCCGGTGAATGAGGCCGAAAGCGTCATGCCGTTGGAATACTGTTTTTCCAGGCGGGCATACCAGCTTTGGTAGCTCATATCGCCGTACGGGTCGCGGTGGGACAGCAGGTCCAGGAATTGCGGGTAGGGTCGCAGTGCCTGGCGTGCCTGAATTGTTGGGAGGCTAAGCGCGCCGCTGGCGATTTTGCCAAAAAATGGATTGGGAACGGGCGCCAGTAACCCCACGCCCAGCGCCATCAGGGCGGGATCATTCTGGTTGCGCTGCCGGTTCCAATACAGGTGAGTCGTCTTGGAGCCGACATAGGCTACTTCGAACATCGTCGTCGAGCTCAGCATGCGCTGAATGGAAAACGTCCAGTTGCCCAGGTACGCGTTGGGGCGGTTCCGGATGTCGCCGCGCACATTTTGCCCCGCGAAGTTTGTGCTGCGGTTCGGCACGATGATGCCGGCGGCGAAGGGATCGCTCCAGGATCCGCCGACGGGCGGCGTATTGATCAGCGGATTCGGTGCTCCCAGGAACAGCGCGTTGGAAAGGAAACTGCCGTTGCCGAAATCGGTGGCAGCCGCATTGACGCCCAGATAAGTCGCGTAGAAGATCGCGGCGCCGGCGCGCACGACGGTCTTGGGCGTCACCTGATAGGCGAGGCCCACGCGAGGCGAAAAGTTCTTCCTGTTCGGGTCGCTGGTGTAACCGCCCGGTTCAATCAACTTGAAGGTGCCCTTCACGCCGGCCACCGGATCGATCGCGTCGAAGTCAATGTAGCCGATGTTGCCGAACTTCTCGGCGTACGGGGTTGTATACTCCCAGCGAAGGCCAAGGTTGAAGGTCAGCTTGTTCGTTATGCGCCAGTCGTCCTGGATGTAGGTGCCGTAGTAACGCTGATATAGCGATAGAGGCCGCGTGATTGTGATCGCGCCTGCCTGCGGTACACCGAGCAGAAAGCTGGCGAATCCATTGCCGGAGTTGAGCGCGGTGACATTCGGGTCCGGGCCTTGGCTGTAGAGGCGGTCAAAAATGTATTGCCCCGACGATTGTTGGGAGTTGAAGACGTTCAGCTTGAGCAACTGACTCTCAAAGCCGATCTTGATCTTGTGGCGAGTCTTGATCATGGTCACATGATATTGGCCGTGCCAGGAGTCCTGCGGTGCGAGCGAGCGGCCTACGCCGCCCAGTTGGTCGAACTCGTTTGGCGCGGCGCCCGTCACCGCCAGACCAGCGCCCTGCGCGTAGGTTTGAACCGAAATCTGCGGGAACTGTTGGAACAGGATGTTTCTAGTGACGGCGGGTGAAAAGCCCAGGGCCGCGACATCGAAGCCCTCGCTGAGCGGGCTGGAGTCGAATTGCAGGCGCGTGAAACTAATGCGTCCCTCACCGATCATGTTTGGCGTGAACGTGGAGGTCAGGCTGATCAAGGCGCTGTTGGCGGGGTTTGAGCTAAGCGTGCGTGGCGGAAAGGCCGGGTTCAGCGCCACTTGCGTCGTGTTTTTCAGTTCGCGGCCGCCATAGCGCCCGTACAGCCGGTGTTTGTCATTGATGATGTGGTCAATGCGTCCGAACCAGGAATCGGCATTGCTGATGGCCTTACCCACCCGGAAGTAGTTATTCACCAAAGCCGGGCCCTCCCCTTGGCGATTCGATTCGCCATAGTAGGGCATCACTTTGGAAGAGATTGGATGAATTCTTGCCGTGGGAATCCGGTTTCCGGGGAAGGCGTCGCGGATCAAAGTACCGGGCGCGGCTGGGTTTTGCCGGGTGGTGGTGTAGTCGTAGATGGCGTTCAAACGGCCGGTACGGTCGAACGATTGCGAGAAGTCGCCCTGCTTTTGAAGAGAGGTTGGCACGGTGGCCAGAACCTGATCGGGGCTTCCCTGGCGGGTTCCCTCGTAGATTACGTAGTAGAACGTCCGGTCTTTGATCATTCTTCCGCCCACGCCGGCGCCGAACTCGTTGCGCTGGAACAGGCCTTTCGGCACCTTGTTCCGGTTGTTCTGCCAACTGTTGGCGTTCAAGCGGTCGTTGCGGAGAAACTCGAAAACTACGCCGTGCATCTGATTCGTGCCGGACCTGGTGGCGACGTTGACAATGCCGCCAGCCGCGCGGCCGAATTCAGCCGAATAGGTGGAAGTCTCCACTCTGAACTCGCCCACCGCTTCGATTGGCACGGTGTAAGCGTTGCCGGACTCGGTGGTGCCGCGCGATTCGCCGCCGTCGATCAGAACTCCGTTCTGCTGTGAAAGGCCGCCATTGATCTGCGACGTGGTGGAAACGCCGACGATATCCTGTCCGGTACCGCGCTGCCCGCTGGTGGGGTTGACGCCAGGAACCGTCGCCGCGAGGGCCAACGGATTGCGGCCGAGGAGTGGCAGTTCTACTACGCGCCGTTGTTCAACGACTTTTCCAAGCCCGGAGGATTGCGACTCCAACTGCACCGCGGTGGCGGTCACTTCCACCGCTTCGGTCACCGCGCCCACTTCCAGCGTTACGGTCACCGTGGCCGTTAAGCCGACGGTCAGACGCAGCTCGGACAGCCGGTTCGGCCGGAAGCCCTGCTTATTCGTCGTGACCTCATATAGGCCCGGCGGCAGGGCGGGCGCATAGAACAGGCCCGCGGAGTTCGTTGTTGTGCGAGCGGTCACATTGGTTTCGGTATTTCGAACCGCTACGGATGCGTTCGGGATAATGGCGCCGGTAGAATCGGAGACCGTGCCGGTTACCGTGGCTCGCTCGCCCTGGGAGAACGCTGCTGGGGTGAGCAGGAGGAGAAGTGCGAGAAGATTTGTTTGTATTTGTCGCATGGAGACTTACCGCGTGAAAGGATATCACAAGAAAAGCAGTCTGGGTGTGCGTCAAATTTGCCCTCTCCCGCAAAGTAGAAATGTCCCGTCCACCGGACTGGAGGACCGAAGCGTGGCGCCATTCCCCCATCGGAGGACGGCAGTTGGCGGGAATGGCGCCGGCCCTCCCCACTCCCGACGAGACATTTCTACTTTGCTCGAATAGGACATTCTTACTTTGGAGTCCCAACAAAACTCCCAACGGAAAAACCGGGCGGCGGCATCCGATGCCAGCCGGTGGTGTCCTGGTACGCCTTCGCGGCGCGGACCATCTTCCCTTCTTCGTAGAGGCGTCCGGTGAAGTGGACCGCCTCCGGTTCGCCATTCAAATGGCCGATCGGGACCGCCATTTGCGGATGGCCGGTAAAGTTGGTGATCGTAAGTAACTGGCTTGAAGACGGTGTGACAACGACGTCCCAATTCGCCATCAAATTTTTCATTTTTACCATGAGTTGCGTCCGGGCGCGCATGGCGCGAAGGTATTCGACGGCTGGGATCAGACGGGCGGACCGGAAGGAGTTCGGCCAGTCACTGTCCTTCTGGCCGGTAAGGGTATCTACACCGCCATCGCGGGTCAGGTCGTCAAACGCGGCGGCGGCTTCAGCGTTCAGAATCATCAGGAGGGAACCGACGGGAAAGACCGGCAGTTCCACCGGATGCAAACGGAGCCCGGCCTTTCGCAAAGCCGCCAGCGCGGCTTCGGCCAGCAATTTGCGCTCACCGGAAAGGTTGTCGAAATCGGCTTGGACAAACCCGGCGCGCAGGCTTCTCACCGAAGTGGCCGGATTCCATCCCAGCGGCCGGGTTTGGACTGTGGCGTCCTTGCCGTCGGGACCTTCAATTGCCCGCAGAACCAACATCGCGTCTTCGGCGGAACGGCAAATGGGGCCCACTTTGTCCAACGTCCAACACAAGCTCATGGCGCCGGACCGCGAGACGCGACCGAAAGTGGGCCGCAGTCCCGTCACGCCGCAAATCCGGCTGGGAGTCAGAATGGAGCCGAGGGTTTCCGTGCCGATTGAAAAAGCCACCAATCCGGCGGCCGTCGCGGCGGCCGAGCCGGCGGATGAACCGGAGGAGGTCTTCTCCGTGTTCCACGGGTTACGGGTCATACCGCCGAACCACAAACCGCCCAATGCGAGCGACCCCATGGATAGTTTTGCGACGAGGACCGCCCCCGCTTTGTCTAACTTATCGATCACGGTGGCATTGGCGTCGATCACTTGATTTTTGAACGGTTCGGCGCCCCAGGTCGTGACGATTCCCTTGGTAGCGAACAGGTCCTTCGCTCCATAAGGCAGCCCATGAAGCAGGCCGCGGTAGCGGCCGCGGCGCAGTTCGCTGTCGGCGCGCGCGGCTTGCTCCAGGGCCAGATTTTCGGTGAACGTGACGACGCAGTGGAGCGTGTCGTTATGTCGCCGCAGCCGTTCGATGTACATGCGCGTCAGGTCTTTTGACGACACGCGGCGGCTGCGGATCAACGCCGCCAGAACCGGGATCGGCCAAAACGCGACCTCCTCCAACTTGGCGAACCGGCGCGCGGCGCGCGGCGGCGGCATCAGGAACGGCATTGGCTTCGGCGCGTTCATGCCGGGGAGCAGCGGATCAAAGTGGAAAGCCGGATCGGTGTCGAGCGGGATGGGCTGTTGGCGCAACGCGGCGAAGGCGCTTTGCGTTCTGCGAACGTTGGCCCGCATCTGGTCCAGATGTTCGTCGCGGAAGTTGAGGCCGATCAGGGCCATGGCTTCGCGGAGAGATTCCCGGCTGACTCCGTCGGCATTCGGCGGTCCCGTCTGCGCTGAGGCGCCCAATTCAGAAACGATCAGCGCGGCGAGCGGAGAAGCTTGCAGTAGAGAGCGGCGGTCCATTCTCGTATGGTAAGCGCGCGCGCCTGCTCCGCCAACCAAGCCAGCCCCGCCGCGATGACGGGCGACGCCAGCATCCAGAAAAGGAAAGTGCTTTTTTCCATCGTGTAACCTCCGTACGCCCGTTTAGCGCGCACCGCGGACGAACGGGGCCACCGTGCTCTTAAATTGGTTGCGGCCACCCGGTCATGACGCTGACCCCCGATGAGAAATGGGCGAGCGGAGCGCCCGCCGGTTCAGGCAATCCCGCGGCGCGCAGTAGCGATTCCTCCATCGTATTCACCGTCGCCTGTTGCAACGGCCAGCGCGGATGGTCGATATCGGCCCGGAAGAGCCGGTCGCTCCGGCAGGCGAAAAGCCGCCACCGCGCCGTGAGAAATATCTCCAGCGGCGAAGGTTCCACGATTGCGGTTCCGGGAGTGACAACTATGTACGTTTTGCCCTGTGGCCCATGGCGGCGCTTGCTGCGGTAACGGACCTGAGGTCCATCGCGATGGACCTCCATCCTGGCCCAATAGTAAGGCAGCGCATAACTAATCCGTGCGCCGATGACGGCCGCCAGGCGCGCCGCGTCAAGGGAGAAGAACCACACACCGCGCCGGCCGTGCCGGTCAAAAACGTAGGTCCGGACATTCGTTTCATTGAAGCGCGAAAGCCATGGCGCCGCCGGCGCTCGCGCGAGCGTGATATCGGCCAGAATGAACGGCACCAGGCCGACGAAGCATTTCCCTTCCCACAGGTCGAGTTCCAGCCCCGCCGGAATCAGCGGCCGAACCAGCGCCGGATCGAAGCTCCAATGCAGAAACGTGACTTCCAGCCACGACTGGCGCAGAACCGGCTGCGGAACGCGAATGGGACAGTCAATAGAGACCGGCTCAACGGCGGAATCTGCCATGCCTCATTATTGCGGATGAGTTGTCCTGACCTTTTGTCGAACTCCTGCAAGCCGGACTCGGCCAGGGCGCGGCCTTTCGGCTTGTGCTGAACGGGTAGAATGGCCCGGATGCGATTTTGAGATAGGCACACGAGTTGTTGGGATCCAAGCGGCGGAAGCCTCCGCTTCAGAAGAAACTGGTATGCTGAAGATTGGCGGTAGTTTTTGAGTGGAACTCGCAAAAAGAACGAGCGAACGAATGGAAACACGGCGTTAGTTTCGCTGAAGCCCGCACGGTCTTCGACGACAAGTTGGCAAGGATCTTTGACGACACGTATCATTCTGAAGAGGAACCCCGCGAACTCATTGTTGGACATTCTTTAACTGGAAATCTTCTGATTGTGAGCTTCACCGAAAGAATGCCAGATCGGATCAGAATCATTAGCGCGCGAGAAGCAACCCGGATAGAGAAGAGAGACTATGAAGAAGCTGGATAAAGCAACTACACCTGCACCGATCCCCGGCCTCGAATCTGAATACCGCTTCAACTACGCAAGGTCCAAGACGAACCGGTTCGTGGACCGTCCGCGTGTGCCGCAGGTCGTCGTTGTTCTAGCTCCGGACGTGGCGGAGGTGTTCAAAGATGGGGAGTCCGTGAATGCGGTGCTCCGTTCCATCGTTAAAGCGTTGCCCCGCGCCCGCTCAAAGGACTGATCCGGCACATCCGGCATTCACGCCAATTTCGACCAGCGGTCCTGAAACGCGATACAGTAACGAGGATGTCTTCCGAAGTTAGTCTGCCGCCGTCTACGCTTGCGCTCAAAGACCCGTACGCTTATCACACGGAAGACGTCGCTGAACCGCCGGTCGCGTTTATCGATATTCTGAAGCGCATCGGTCCGGGCATGATTCTGGCGGCATCCATCGTGGGCTCAGGGGAACTGATCGCCACCACCACTCTGGGCGCCGAGGTCGGCTACGTCGCGCTCTGGATTATCATCATAAGCTGCCTGTTAAAACCGGCGATCCAAGCGGAAATGGGCCGTTTCACGATTGCGACGGGCAAGACCGGGCTCGCGTCGTTTAACCTGATTCCCGGCCCGCGTTTAGGGGTCAGTTGGGTAGTTTGGATGTGGGCATTAATGGTACTGGTCACCATGTTTCAGATTGGCGCCATGTTCGCCGGAGTGGCGCAGGTGCTCAATACACTGATGCCGGTGGTCGTCGTTGACGGGTGGGTGATGCTGCTGCTCGCCGGGACGCTATGGCTGCTGCTGGGCGGCGGATACGAGCGAATTGAACATTTGGCGACCATCAAGGTGGGGCTTTTCACCATGTTGACGCTGCTGTGCGCCATGATGCTCACCAGCAAGCCGGAATACTTCTCCTGGGCGCAATTGGCGGAGGGATTCGGCTTCAGATTGCCTAAAGACGGGCTGTCGACAGCGCTCGCCGTGTTCGGTATTACCGGGGTGGGCGCTGCCGAGCTGTTCATGTACCCCTATTGGTGCGTAGAAAAAGGCTATGCCCGTTATACCGGACCGCTGGATTCCTCACCAGACTGGCGCCGCAGGGCGCATGGCTGGATCAAGGTAATGAACGTCGATATTATCGCTTCGATGATCATTTACACCATCGCGACGCTGGCCTTTTATCTTTTGGGCGCCGGTGTCCTGCACTCCCAGGGACTGCTGCCCCGAGGTAACGAAATGATCGCCGTCCTGTCCCGCATGTACACCGAGACGCTGGGCCCCTGGGCGTTGTGGCTGTTCTACGCGGGCGCGATTGCGACGCTCTATGGCACTATTTTCGCCGCGACTGCTGCCAACAGCCGCGTTTTCGCCGACATGGTGAGCCTGCTCGGCGTTTACGACCGCGGTGACTACGCCACCCGTGTCACCTGGCGGAAACGGTTCGTCGTCGGATTGCTGCTAATCCCGGTAGGATTATATTTTCTTAAGGTGGACCCGAGCGCCATGGTGAAAATTGGCGGCGTAGCCCAGGCGATGATGCTTCCCGTGATCGCCATCGGAACGCTTTACCTGCGCCACAAACACATGCCGAAGGAAGTTTACCCGCGCACCTGGGTCACGGTAAGCCTCTGGGTGGCGTCGATTTTCACCATCGCGATGATGGGGTACTATACCGTACTGCTTATAAAGCCAATTATCTAGGCTTCCGACACAAAACCGTTCCCTTACCTTAAGGAATCTGAAACTTATTCGTCAAGAGTACTACACAATTCGTGAAAATTGAGTTACTGTAGAGGGAGGACGATTCGGCAACGGTTAGTGGAGGCTGAACGATCCGCATTTTTGCGAGTTAGGTCGATCGATCCGCCCACAGCGGAGCTTTTCGGCCAGCCGGTGAGCATCCTCCTCCGAGTGCTCACCGGCTTTCTAATTTTGGACGGGTGAGCGCGTAGAGCCATGCGGGGGGAAGAAGGGGCGCCAGCCGCAGGGGCCAGCGCTTTTCCATGGCGGATCGCAACAACCCGCACCACCGGTATTGACTGCCAATGCCCGCCCGAACGGTTTTGTAGTATTCGGCCGGAGGGCGTTTCCCGGCCACCCACTGCCCCGCCAACGAGCCAGTCCACATAGCGATGGTCATGCCGGTTCCAGTGAATGGGTCAACGAACTGCAGCGCGTCCCCGGCCAGCAATTTCGTAACGGGCGGGTCCGGCAGATGGCTTTGATAAAGCAGCGGTCCGGCGGAAAGCCAATCCATGGAGCGGGTCATCGGTTTCAGCCGCTCCGCGAGCGCGGAATGCGACGCGACGAGTGCGTCAAAGTCAAACGCCAGGCGGCGCAATCCCGCTTCCGAACCCAGGCCGCAGACGTTGGTGACGCCGTCCTCCACCGGATTGACACCGACATAGAAATCATCGAAAAAATAGAGCTCAACGGCGTCGCTGACCGGACCGCGAAAATGGGCTTTGAAGCCGAAAAGCCGGTCGCGGCCAGTGGCCGCAAATTGACGTCCGTGGGCGACGATATCTACTTGTCCGGGAGCGCGTTCGACGATCCATTGCGCGCCGCGGCGCTCGGCTTCCTCACGCATTAGCGCGTCAAGCCGATAGCGGCTAATCCCGTAAGCGGGCTCCGAAAACCGGCTTTCGGTGGCTCCGGCGCCGAAAATCAAGCGCATTCGAGTCATCCGCGCGGGGTTGGCCGCCAGGAACCGATTCCACAAGCCAAGGTGCTGCAAAACGGGCCCGATTTCCGGCGTCAGGAATTCCCCGCAAACTTTATGCTTTGGAATTCTGGCCGGGTCCCACATACGAACCGGGCTCCCGACGGCGATGGCGGCGATGGCGGCGGCGGACCCGGCCAATCCCGCGCCGGCGATCCGCACCGAGAACACGGTTTCAGTTTCCTCCGGAAACGGAGCCATCCTGGCGGGGGCCGGACAATTGGCGAAGTCCTTCGAGCGGAATGCGGCTTTCCGGCATTTCGTGAAGGGCGATGCGGAAGATTTTTTCCGCCAATTTGCGATTGCCGGCGCGGAGAGCGGCTTGGCCCAGGGCCTCGGCAACGGGGCGCGGATAGATGGGCGGCTCGTTGTAGCGCAGTGCTCGCTCGGAGTTGGAAGCGGACTCCAGCACTTTCCAGGCGCGTTTGGATTTGCCTAGAGCCAGATAAATGAATCCCTGTGCGTCCTGCAGCGCGACAGCGAATTCGCGGGGCGGAGCGGCCTTCACCTGTTTCTCAAAATCCATCTGAACCGCGCGCATGGCGGCCAGTTCGGCGGTCGCGGCGGCGGCGTCCTTCTTCGCGCTGAAGGCGAGCGAGCGCGCCCAATGCCGCCAGAACTTCTCCCGCGGCGTGGCCAGTTCCGGCAATTGGGAACCAGCCAGAATTTCATCCCATTTCTCGCCCCAAACCAGGGACCGGACCATTGCAAACGAACCTTGGCGGAAGGCGGTGCGGTGGGCGTCGGGCGTCTTCTTTTCCTTGTCCGTTTCGGTGTAACCGAGAAGTTCCTTCGCGGCGGCAAAGGCGGCGTCAAACTGTCCATCCGCGGCGAGGGTAACAGCAAGGAAGTGGACGTTGTGCCCGTGGTGGCCATTGCCGTATTCCTTGTCGGCGGCCATGAATTTGCGCTCCAGCGCCGCGGCGCCGATAAAGGCTTCCTGGGCCTCTTTCAGTTTGCCGGTCTGCGCGTAGATGTGACCCGGCATGTGAAGCGCATGCGGAATGTTGGAAACCAGCGCCGAATATTGCTTACAACTCTCCCACGCGTCCTTGGCGAAATTGGACCCTTCCCAGCCGTGAATGATGTAGTGATGCACGCCGGGATGGGCGGGGAACTCGCGCGCCAACTGGCGCAGGATTTCCACGGCCTCCATACTGCCCGGGCGCGGCTGTTTGGCGGGCGTTTGGAACCCGTCCATCAGATGCAGCGCCAGGAAAGTGCGCGCTTCGACGTCCTTCGGATTGGCGGCAATGACACGGCGCAGGCCGGCCGTGTATCCCGCGTCGGGATCGGTCGACTCCGGATTGCGGCGCGCCCAAATGGCGTCAATATAGAGCCTCTCCACCTCGTTCGCCTGGCCTGCGACCGCGGCCAATTCCCGCGCGCGGCGGGCGGCGGCAAGTGCGCGCTTGGCATTCGGCGTGGAGGGAAGTGTGCCGGGAAGGTGTTTATCCCGGACCAACTGGAAGTGCGGCCGGTAATCGCCGGCTGCGACCATGGCCACGCCCCACCAGGGCATGGGGGCGGCGGGGTCGAGCTTGGCGGCCTGCAAAAAACTACGCTCGGCTTCACGCGCCCAGAACGAGTGCATCTGCGCCACGCCTTGCTCGAAAAACTTGCGGGCCTCGGGATTTGACGTGGTGATGGGAAAGTCAACCTTTCCCTGCCCTTCCAATAAATGGGCCGGTAGTGCCGGCGCGCCTTCACTAACAACAACGCAATGGGAAGCGGAATCCGCCGCCGGCTGCGCCGCCATGAGAATCGCCGGAATAAAGAAAAGAAGGGTCGTGCGCATAATACCTCCAGATAGCCTTTGTTTCATGGTAATGCAGGTTCAGTGTATCAAGATGCTAAAGTAGATTAAATATATGCAAAAAACGAGCGATATCGGCGAATTGCAAGCAATCGCCAGACGGGTGCGCCGGCATATTGTCACTATGATCGGCGCCGCGAAGTCGGGGCATCCCGGCGGCTCTTTATCGGCGGTGGAAACGCTGGTTACCCTTTATTTCGACGTGATGCGTCATGATCCGTCGAATCCGAAGTGGGCCGACCGGGACCGCTTTATTCTTTCCAAGGGGCACGCCGCTCCGGTCCTTTATGCCGTCTTCGCGGAAGCGGGCTACACCCCGGCCGACAGCTTGAATACGCTACGCAGCCTGGGATCTATTTATCAGGGCCATCCGGACCGCCGCTTTATTCCGGCGTTTGAAGGGTCCACCGGCTCATTAGGCGTGGGATTGTCGCTGGGCTTGGGAATGGCGGAAGCGGCAAAGTTGGACAAGTCGCCAACGCGAGTTTTTGTGATGCTTGGCGATGGCGAGATACAAGAAGGACAGATCTGGGAGGCGGCCATGTACGGCGGCTTCCACAAGATCGACAATATCGTGGCGATTGTCGACTACAACAAGATTCAGTTGGATGGATTCGTGAAGGACATTATGGATGTCGCTCCATTGGCCGACAAGTGGCGCGCGTTCAACTGGAACACGATTGAACTGGACGGGCATGACTTTGGAGCGCTGCAGAAGGCCTTTGCCGATGCCGCCGCGACGAAGGGGCAGCCGACGGTGCTGATCGCCAACACCATTAAGGGAAAAGGCGTCTCATTCATGGAGAACAATCCCAAGTTCCACGGCGTCGCGCCGACGAAAGAAGAAGTCGAGAAGGCGTTGCAGGAGATCGGCGCATGAGCGTAAAAGAGAAGTTCGAATTGAAGTTGGGCGCGGCCACGCGCGAAGCGTTTGGCAAGGCGCTGGTCGAACTCGGCCGGGCCGATTCGAATGTTGTCGTCTGTGACGCCGACTTGTCAAAGTCGACGTTTACGCACCTTTTCGCCAAAGAGTTTCCCGACCGCTTTTTCTCCTGCGGCATCGCCGAAGCCAACATGGTTTCAATTGGCGCGGGACTGGCGTCCAGCGGTAAGGTGGCCTTCGTCGCCAGCTTCTCCGCCTTTGTTCTGAACAAGGGATTTGAACAACTCCGCGTCAACGTTGCTTATTCGCAGATCCCTTTGAAAGTGATCGGCACCCACAGCGGCATCTCGATCGGTGAAGACGGCCCGTCGCAAATGTCGGTGGAAGATTTGAGTCTGGCCTGTTCACTGGCCGGGTTCACCGTCATCTGCCCGGCGGATGAGGTGGCCACTTTCGAGCTGGTGAAATTGGCGGCCTACCACGACGGGCCGATTTTCCTTCGGGCCGGACGAGTGAAGGTGCCGGCGGTCTACGCGCCGGGCCAAAAGTTCGAACTGGGCAAGGCCATTACGCTCATCGAAGGAACCGACATGACCTTCATTTCCACCGGCCTGATGGTGGCTGAATGTATTCGCGCCGCCGCGATTCTGGAAGACGAAGGCGTCTCCGCGGGCGTCATCGATATTCACACCATTAAGCCGCTTGACCGCGACGCCATCGCCAACGCCGCCAGGACTACCGGTTGCATCGTAGTGGCCGAGGAACACTTCACCAGTTGCGGCCTGGGTGTGCGCGTCTCTCAGGTTGTTTGCGAAACCAATCCATGCGTGATGGAATTCCATGGCATGGGCGACTACTATGCCGAAAGCGGCACGCCGGAAGAAGTTCTGGCGCATTACAAAATGACGGGTAAAGACGTGGCCGAAACGGCGCGGAAAGCGCTGGCCAGAAAGCGGAAGTAACAGCCAATGGAAAGGCCTGCCGTCATCGGCAGATTGGCCGCGATGGTGATTGAAAAGGAAAGCCGCGCCACGGAAGTGGCGCGGCTTTTGCATGATAACGCCGGCTCGACTCTCACCGCCATCGGTTTTCATCTGCGGACGCTGGGCGGGGACAAAGAGACCGCCGCGGAGATCGGCGGGTATCTGGAACAGGCAATAGAAAATATTCGCTTGGCATGTAACAAATTGCAGTCGAACGTAGTAGAACGCTCGGGAATTTTTACCGCGATTGAATTGCTGGCCGAAAGGCTTAAGCACGAAGCGGGGCTGACTATCCGGCTCCATTTAGACGCGAAGGGGAAATTACCGATCCTCGTTGGCCATGCCGTTTATCGAATCATCGAACTCGCGCTCGACAACGTATCCAAGCATTCGGATACGAATACGGCGGAGGTGTGGCTGTCCGTCACGGGTGACGCGCTGGAGGCGGCCATCCAGGACCGCGGCCGCGGTTTTAGCTCAAAAATAGTTAGTACTCATCCTCCTGGTACTGGATTGATTATGATGGATTCGTATGCACGCAGCGCAAATCTGCAGTTGGGTCTTGCTTCCCGCCGAAAACACGGTACAGTCGTGAGGATTAAAACAATCTGAGGCAAAAATGTTCGCCCGAACATTGGCGCCGGCTAAAGTATGCCATTCCAAGTTCTGCTTGTCGACGACCACAAAATTCTGCGCGACGGAATTAAGGCAATCCTGCGGGATGTAGGCGACTTCGACGTTGTCGGCGAAGCTGACAACGGGACGGACGCGGTTCAGTTTTGCAGGAAATTGAATCCCGACGTCATCCTTATGGATATCGGTCTGCAGGGCCTGAATGGCGTGGAGGCGACCATCGAGATTCTGCGGCACTCGCCGGACGCGAAGGTCATTATCCTTTCTATGTACGATGATGAACACTCGGTTGTCAGTGCGATTCGCAGCGGCGCCCGCGCCTTTGTATTGAAGAAAGCCTCCGACGGCGATTTGGTCGACGCGTTGCGCACCGTGGCCAAGGGCGGCTTCTATATGAGCCCGCAGGTGTCGGAAAAACTACTGGTCCGGATTCAGCGCGGCGACCTGGAAGCCAAGGCGGCGCCGGCGATGCTCGAAGGGCTTTCGCCTCGCGAACTGCAAGTATTGCGGCTGGTTGCCGAAGGCCAGACGAGCAAGGAAATCGCGGTGATGCTCGACCTGGGTTTGCAGACCGTGCGCAGCTACCGCAAGACGATGATGAAAAAGCTGAGCGTTAACAACGTCGCCAGCCTGACGCAACTTGCCTTGGCCGCCGGAATTACCCGCTTCAATTCCAGCGGTGAAGCGCTCGGCGCCAGAGTCTGACCCATGCAAACACAGTGGGGAGAAATCGCGGTGCGCGACGCCCATGTTCACTTCTTCTCGCACCGGTTTTTCACGTTGTTGACCGGCGGGCGCGACGTGGCGGAAGTAGCCGCGCAGTTGGAATGGGACGCTCCCCCGGAGGAGTCGGAACTGCTGGCCGCCCGTTGGGTGGCGGAACTGGACCGGCACGGCGTCACATCGGCGGCAATCATCGCCAGCATGCCGGGCGATGAGGAATCGGTAGCGCGAGCGATCGCCCGTCACCCCGAACGTCTGCATGGCCAGTTTTTGCTAAACCCGCTGGCGCCGGACGCGGCGGCGCGTTTGCAAGCGGCGTTTGCCGCGGGGCTTCGCACCGTATGTTTGTTCCCGGCCATGCATCGGTATTCGGTGGCCGATGAAAGGTTGGAACCCCTCTGGACGCTCGCCTCCGGACGCAACGTCTTCGTACACTGCGGCGTGTTGAGCGTTGGTGTCCGGAAGAAACTCGGGCTTCCCTCCCCTTTCGACATGCGCTTTTCGAATCCGCTGGATCTGCATAATGTGGCGCTGCGCCATGCGGCCGTCCGGTTCGTGATCCCGCATTTTGGCGCGGGTTTCTTCCGCGAGGCGTTGATGCTGGCCGACCTCTGCCCGAACGTCTACCTGGACACGTCAAGCTCCAACAACTGGACCAAATACGCGGCTGGCGCGCCGGATCTGGAAGCCGTTTTTCGCCATGCCTTGGACGTTGTTGGACCGCGCCGATTGCTGTTCGGCACGGACTCCTCCTTCTTTCCGCGCGGCTGGGTGCAATCGGTCTTCGCCAGGCAGACCGCCGTTCTGGCGCAGATTGGCGTCAGCCGCGACGACGCGGCGGCGATCCTGGGCGGCACGCTGTTTTCTTTGCAGCGGTGAAATTTATCGGCCCGCGAATCCGCTCATGATAGTGAGATGATTCGCCATTTACCCGTTATCGCCATATTGTTCGGCACCCTGCTGGCGGCCGCTCCCGGGAAACTGATTCTGGATGGCAAGACCGTTGAACTGACGCATGTCTACGCGCGCCAAGGTCCGTCCAAATTCGACAACAAGGCGCAATCGACATACGTTTTGGCTGTCGACCGGGAACTCGCCGCCGACGTGCGGGTGGACGAAGATACTGTCCGCCACATGGGATGGGATGGCAAGTTGAACAGCGTGGAGATTGAAATTAGCGGCGACGGCATTTCCTGGTCCATCCGGTCGGCGCAAGTTAAGGCCAACCTTTCCGGCTCACAGTCGCCGGATCCCTACAAACTCGCCGTCGGCGGCGGGCGCGTGCGGGGCATGGTGAAAATGGAAAAACCGGGTACGCTCGGCGATACCGAATACTACTTCGAATTTCCCGTGGATGCCGCGATAGAAGTTAAAGCGGTGCGGCCGCCGCCCGGCGCGAAAGACAAAATAGCGGTCCAAACTTCGGCGGCGGCAATGGCCTACAAGACTTTTCAAATCGCCGTGATGAAAGGCGACAAAGCGGGAATTATGAAGGGCGTCGACGCGGAGAAAGCGGCGCAGGTCGACACGCCGGAATTCCCCCAGATTCTGAAGATGATTCAATCGATGCAGCCGAAGAACATCGAGGTGCTGCGCGCGACGGAAACGGGCGATACCGCTGAATTGGACGTGAGCGGCGGCGGAGGCAAGGATATCGGCGTCGTGAAAATGCAAAAGGTCAACGGGAACTGGGTGGTAATGCGGGAGGCCTGGAAATAGCACTACGCCGGGCGCGGCTGCGGGCGGAACAACGCCATGAAAATGATCGCGCAGAGGACGGTTAACACCAGCGGCACCATGAAGATCTTGGTGTAGTCGTTCTTGAACATGCCGGCTATATAACCGGCGAACCAACTGCCGACCATCATCCCCGCGCCCAATAAAACGAAGGCGATCAGCCCTTGCGCCGACGCGCGAATCTCCGGTCCGGCAACCTCATCCACGTAGATATACGACGCAGTGAAAAAGCAGACATAGCAGATGCCGTGCAGCGTCAGCGATGCCAGCACCAGCCACAGCGGCCCGCCCAGCGCGAAGACTGCATAGCGAACCGGCCACGCCAGAATGCCAATGGCCATAGTCCCGCGAATGCCCCATTTTTTAAGCATTTTTGGCAGAAATATCATGGTGAGAATTTCAGCGGCCTGGGCAATCGCCATCCACGCGGGGGCTTGGCCGGCGGGCAGTCCGATCGAATACAGAAATGGCCCGGTGAGAATAAAGTAGAACATCAACTCCGTCGCCACCACGAAAGCCAGGCCCAGGAAGACGGCGAACTCGCGGTTCTTCAGAAGTTGCAGAGCGCCGAGAAATGCCAGCGGGCTGTCGTTCTTTCGCGCTGGCGGGGTGTGCGGCAGCGTCAGGCAGAACAAGCCCAGCAGCAGTGACAGGATGGCCGCCAGCCACATGCCGTCGAACCCGCCCATGCCCCCGAACAAGCCGGGCAGCCATTCACGCAATGCCACACCCAACAACAGCCCCACCGCGATCCAGCCGATGGTTCCCCACACACGGACCAAGCCGAATTCTCCTTCCGCCGCGGGCATGTGGTGGAAACAGATGGAGTTGGTGAGCGCCAGCGTGGGGCCGTAGAGAATCGCCCACAGCAGCATCCATTGCCACAAGCCATCGTAATTATTCGCCGACGCCATGAGGTACAGCGGCGCCGCCCCCGCCAAGTGGAGAATGGCCAGCAGCCGGTCGGTGGGCATGAACCGGTCGGCCAGTTGTCCGGCGAAGAAAGGGGCGATCATGCAGCCGATGGGGAGCAGCGCGTAGATGGCTCCGATCTGGCCGTCGGAAAATTGCAGCGATTTCCCCATATATGCGGAGAAATCCGGATACCACGCGCCCCAGACCATATATTCCAGGAGCATCATCACGCTGAGGCGAAAGCGAATGGAAGTGAACAAGTACTGTAGCTTACCGCGAAATGGCGGCGGGCGTAGTATGGCTGGCGTTCAATCGCGATAGATCGTGTTCAATCGTCACTCCCGGCGGGGCCGCAATCAGGTTCCGGCCGGACTGCAATAGCGCCAGCATCTCCTCGGCGGGGACGGGACGCCCAGTGAAATAGCCTTGCGCGCGGTCACACCGTTCGGCGGAAAGAAAGCGGAACTGGTCGTCCTGCTCCACGCCCTCCGCCACCACTGACAGGTCCAGGCTGTGCGCCAGCGTGATCAACCCGCGCGCGATGTTGGCGGCTTTGGTGTCGGTTGTAATATCGGTCACAAAACTGCGATCCAGTTTCATGGTGTGAAACTGGATTTGGCGGAGAAAGCGCAAGGACGCGTTGCCGCTGCCGAAATCGTCAATCGACGCCCGTACGCCCGACTCACTCAGCGACTTTAGCATCGCCGGAGCCACGTCCATGCTTCGCATCAGGGCTGCTTCGGTCAGTTCCAGTTCCAGCCATTCCGGCTTCAGCTTCGTTTCCGTCAGCACCCGCTGCAACATCTGGGGAAAATCGCGTTGCTGCAGTTGGCTGGCCGATAGATTCACCGCCATCCGCACCGGGGACACGCCCGCCCGCTGCCAGGCGCTATTCTGCTCGCATGCCGTTCGCAAAGCCCACTCGCCAAGATCGTGCATAAGCCCGGACTTTTCGGCCAGCGGCAGGAAATCCCCCGGATACAGCATTTCTTCCGGCGAGCGCCGCCAGCGCATCAGCGCTTCAGCGCCGACAATTCTGCCGGTCGCCACATGAATGAAGGGCTGATAATGCAGCACCATCTGTTGGTGCTTCAGCGCGGATTCCAAATCGTTTTTCAATGCGCCTTGCGCGTCGGATTCGTCCAACATGCCCCGGTGGAAAAGCTGCACCTGGCCATTGCGATGCGACTTCGCCTGATACATGGCGATATCGCCAAATCGCAGGATTTCATCGGAGTTGCTGAACGATTCCCGGCTCAACGCGATGCCCACGCTGCCGCCGCTTTGCACTGTCCGTTCGCCCAATTGAAACGGCGTGGCAAGCGCGTTCACAATGCGCGCCCCAACGTGCATCGCCTCTTCCGGGTCATGCAGGTTCCGCAGCAGAATGACGAACTCATCGCCGCCGAACCGGGCGACAACGTCATCGGGCCGCGCGCAATTTCTTAGCCGCGCCGCCACCGCTTTCAATAATTCGTCGCCAACGTCATGCCCCATCGTGTCGTTGATGAACTTGAACCGGTCCAAATCCAGGAAAAGGACCGCGAACATGGGTGCGGCGCTTCCGCGCGAGTTCTTCTCCTCCACCGCCAATTCCAAATGGCTAATCAGGAAGCTCCGATTCGGCAGCCCCGTCAGCACGTCGCTGAATGCGTCCGTCAGCAATCGCTTCTCGGCTGCTATTAATGGCGTGATATCGCTGTGGGACCCCGCGAGAACGATTGGCTCACCAGCCTCATTGAAAACGACTGTGCCGCGCGCCAAAACCCACAGATAGACGCCATCCTTGCGCCGGATGCGATGCTCATTCCGGAACTGCGGCGCGCCGCCATATAAATGCGCGGTCAATGCAGTCCGCAGCCTCGCCAGATATCCGGGGTGTACGCGGTCCAGCCATTCGTTCGGATGATTCGAAAGTTCTCCGGCTTCAAAGCCCAGCAGCGTCGCCCACGCGGTAGAAAAGTGGAACACATCCGACTTCAATTCCCAATACCAGAGACCGTCCTGCGTGCCCTCCACCGCGCGCTGCAAGTACTCGCGGCCGAAGTTGGCGTCCGGCGCCGCCGCCGCGCTTTCTTTCGCCTTCAAGAACTTCCAGAGCCTATACTGCAAATTCAGTCCGGATAGGAGCGCCGTTGCCAGCAGGACCACGGACCAGTACAGCAATGTCGGGGTGCTAAGGATCGGACTCACAGTCACGAACCACCCGGCGAGCGACACGACGGTGATCGCGGTGTGCCATCGCAGGGAGTAAAGCAACCCCCCGCTTGCCGCAATGATCAGGAAAACAACCGTGGCCGGCCCGACGATGCTCGGTCTAAGGGAATCGGCAAGCCGTAGACTCACCAGTCCCTGGAGCAGGGCCAGACCGCAAATGCAGGCCGCCAGGAAATGCATTCGCGGCAGCGCAATCCGTTCGCGCCGCAACAGCATCCATATACCAAGGCTGGAAATGCTCGCCAGCGAGGCCAAAAGTCCGTCCACCGTTCCGTCGGACGTGGAGCGCGCGAACCGCGAAATCCCGGCAATAAGCGCATATATACCCGCCAGTGCCGGAAGCGCCGCGCCCAGACGCACCGCCACTGCCGCGTTGAGCTCGTCCGGTACTCCGAGGTACTCCTTCGCACTTCCCTCGCATTGCTGAGGGGGATGGATTGACATGAAATAACAGTACACACTATCCGGGGAACCAAAACTATAGGCGCATCGACCCATTTCATCGGGTTACCAGAGTACTTTTTCAGGTCGGGTAAATCACTTAGTGGCTCAGCCGCCGAAGCGATACAAGGCTTCGTCGGTTCGTAAATAGACAGCGCCGTCAGCGAGCGCGGGCGTCGCGTAACAACTCTCACCGATATTTGTTGTGGACAAAATGTCCCATTCCGCGCCGGCGCGGAGAACCGCCAGATTCCCATCCTCGCTGGCGAGATAGATTTTACCATCCGCCGCCACCGGAGACGACGAGTACCCGCCCAGCGCGCCGGTCACCCGGCCAGTCTTCAAAACCGCGCCGGTCTTGGCGTCCAACGCTGTCAGAATACCGCCATTCTTCACAAAATACAGCACGCCCTGATAGACTAGCGGCGTCGGAATCACGGCGGTGAAACTCTTCTCATATCGCCATAACTCACGCGGAGCGGGGTTACCGGCGGAGTCATATTCCAAATGGTAAGCAACCAGGCAATTCGGGCCAAGTACTTCCTTTTGCTTGGCAAGCCACTCCGGCTCCGTGATCACCATATCGCGGTTACCCATATACTTCGCGATTCCCGCCAAAAAGGCATCGTCTAAATACTCGTCTTTCGATAACTGGCCGTCGTGATTCTTGTCCAGCTTCTCCAGTCGCGGCGCGAACGGCGCGGGCTCGTCGGATCCATAACCCTGCACATACAAAATGCCATTGTCGATCACCGGGCTGCCTACTACCGTCGTCGGCAATCCGATCAGCGAAGTAAGGCGTTTCCCGGTATCCACGGTGTAAGAGCCAAATTGTCCCCGGCTGGCGGTCACAATATGCGGCGTTCGTTTGGCGGGATCATGAAACAACGGCGTTCCCCACCCCTCCCCCTCGTCGCGCGCGGCCTTCCAGCGCAGTTCCCCGTTCTTGCGGTCCAGCGCCGCCAGGAACGAACCCTCCACCTGGTCGGCCAGCAGGATCACATTCGGCCCCGCCAGAACGGGCGATGCTCCCAGACCCATAGTGTTATTGAACGGCCCCATCGGAGCCTTCCACCGCACATTGCCCAGCGCGTCGTAGGAGATGAATCCGTAGTCCTTGAAGAAGGAGAAGACATTCTCGCCGTCGGTGACCGGCGTGATGCCGGCCGGATGGTTCAGCCTGTTGGCCAGAAAGTCATGCCCCTTGTCAACGCTGCGTTCCCAAAGCAGTTTGCCCGTTTGCCGGTCGAAGCATTGTGTGTACAGTTTACCGCCGTCGAATCCGGTCAGAAAGACATGTTTCGCGGTCAATATCGGAGACGATTTACCCGGCCGCACGGGCGTCCGCCACACCACATTCGCGCCCTTCTTCAACTCGGATGGATACCCGGTACCGGGGGAGACGCCGGAGCCGTTCGCGCCGCGAAATCGCGCCCAATCCTCACCCTGGGCAATGGCGCAAAGGGCCGCGAAAATGAATACTCGCATCGGACAGGAAGTTTATCACAACCGTTTGCGACCCGGTCGCGTTGCTATGCCATTGTAATGCCGTAGGATTCTCCCGCCCGAAATTTCCACGCGGCCATCACCGGCCGTGTCAGCAATCAAATCTGGCGCTTCCACAACGAACGCACGAAACCACCGGCCGCTGTTCAGCCCCGCGATGCGAGCCTTTCCTTGCGGATCTGTTGGACAGAAGGTGGATTTCGCATAGCACTTGCGCCGAAGCCTCACTCAGGTTATGGTTTTAAGCCGCGGCGGCGGAGGCGGTAGTCCGAATGGTGCGGAGGACGTGCACGAGTTGGTCGACTTCCGCGGACGGGAAGAGGCCTTCAACGCCGTGTGGGTGGATATCTGTGTACGGGGACTCGTAGTGCATTTCGGGATTCATGTAGCCCTGCCCGGTTAGATGGTCGACGATTTGGTTTACGAATTCGATTTGGTTTGCGTTGGGACGTTTGCGGTAGAGGAATTTATCCATAGCGTCTTTGGCGGTTTCCCGATCGAGACCGATCAATGACGCCTTCGGCGGCGTCCTTGGCCCGTAAAAGGTCGTCAATCGTGCCGACCCCGGCTTGCAGTAGAAGGTGTTCGAGCTCAATTAAGTTTTGTCCGGTCAGGGGCTTATTTTGCCGCACCTTTTGCACGGCGGGTGGTTCAATTGTTGCCGTAGATAGAGCTTGGCTTTGGCGCGGAAGCGCTCCAGACTGGCGGCGTCGAAGCCGGGGAGCTTCACTTCGGTCGCTACGCCCATCTCATCTTCGAAATCGGTGTAAATCGGCTCGCGGCGCCGGCGCTCGATTAGCTTTATCAAGTCGCGGAGTTGGCGGCGCACGTTTTCGAGGATTGGCGTCTGTACGTCCTGCCAGAAGGCATCGGTGAGCAAGTCCAGGATCAACTCCATCCGCCAGTGCACCATCGGGATGGCGTCCATCTCCGAAAGCGCGCCCGCCAGTGTCTGGACCTCCTTCTATAACCGGGAATAGCCGGGCTCCGCTTTGAGGCGGGATTCGCGGGAAGCAGATCTACCAGTGAGATGGCAGCAACGGAGGGCGATGATGGCGTTGGCGCCCTCGAGTGTCCATTGCATACCAGCGCGTTTCAGGCGGGTGCCGATAGCGACTTTGCATCCGGCTTCGACGACACCGGATGAAGTACAGAGTCCTTGCGCCCGGAGTTTTGGATAGCGCATTCGACGGCGATTGCGGCCGATGTAGATCAGGCATTTGGCCGCGGCAGGGCGTGACTCGATATACGCTCGCAAAGCATGCACAATGGCGCGCAATTTGCCTTCGTCCAGTTCCGTGCAGCGCGCTCTAGCCCATGTCTGGCTCGGCGCGTTGCCGGTTCCGAAGATCGACTGCGCCGTTCGGTGTAGAGTTTCTTTGACGTGGAATCGGTCGACGATCTGGATGGCTCCGGGGAACAATTCGTGCGCGGTATTCCATATCCATATTCCATATCCAGGGCGCGCCGTCGCCGATGATGGCGCGGAGCGGAGCGTCACAGAAACGCCGGCGGGCGGCCTCACGCAAGACACGCTCGGCGAAGGCGGAACGTTCGACGCCGTCGGGCGAGGCGGCGCTCTCTATGGCCGCTGAATAAGTAACCGAGCCGGGGTCGCGCACAGGCACTCCTTCGCAATCGCGGCCTTCGGCGCTCCAGATCACGCACAATTTGACCTCACGCGTTTTCGCCGAGCCGTCGGGTTGCTTGCCCGCGGGATGCCGGTTCCATCAATACCCATGTACAGTGTGGGCGGCAGAGGCGTTTCTGCCAGCGGTTCGGTGTAGCGCTGCTCATCGGCGGCAATCTCCTCGCCAAGGGACTCGGCGCCGCGTTCCACTTGGCTGGCATCCACCCTGAGTCCGGCCAGTTCTTCAAGCAGCAGGCGGCCCTCGTCGAAACTGACCATCGCCCCCACTCTTCCGGCCATGCGGGAAACGGCGGGAGACAGGCAGGTCTTTTCGATTCTCAACACACGGTCGCGTGGGCAAAATCCGCTGCTGCAAGACCGGCAATGATAGTAGGCCCGCTCCAGACGGAGTTCCCCTAAAACGCTTTGCAATAATGACTTTGCGCGGCGCCCGGCATAGCGGGCGGATTCGCCGCAACCGCACGGCAAATGCGTACCGGCATAGTCAGAGGCGTCGGCGTTGATCCATTGTTAATCGCGCGAGTGTTCAATCGCGCGAGCGGCCAGGCCCAGGGCTTGACGCCGCGCCGCGGTTTCGATGGCTTCCAAATCGCCGATGCCATCGGAGGAGCCTCGTTCCAACAACGAATCGATCTCAACGGCGGCTTCGACGGCCAGTTGCTCGGCCAGCGGTGTGTTTTTTTGACGCCTCGTCCGCCTTGTGGTCCGAAATGCGGGCGTCGCAGATTTTCTCGCTGACGTCGATCAAAGCCTGAGTCAGGTCGCGCAGCCGCCGGCATTCCCCGATCTGTTCGAGAGTCTGCGGGACCCGGTCCGCCGGAATCACAAAGGTAACGGTCTTACCTTTCCCGCTATGAGTCAGGGACCACGAGGGTCCGTGTCCCGCTTCGCCGGGCTTGGCGCAACGGCAATTCGGTTTACCGCACTGGCGGAAGCGATCCGTAAGACTTCCCGGACGCAGATCGCCAAGTCCGGCGATCTGGGTCTTGATGCTTTCACGTTGAGCTACCAGTTTGGACACGGTTGGATCGGCCATTAAATTGATGCTCCCTGCCTGGGAGCGTATAACACTGTCAGATATAGGGTCGATTTACCCACTGGTTCCTCCCTTCTGATTCGAATCACTCTGTCAACGCCAAGTAGAAATGTCCGCTTTCCCGCTTGCCTGAAACTGCGGCAGAACAGTCTTGCCATTCCCCTCATCACGGTGCGTTCTCCCATCGCGGCCTGGTGCCGTCAAGGCCGCGCGGTTCAATGCGCCGAAGGGTAGCCTTGACGGCTGGCCGCGATGCAACACCATGCATCCAGAGGGGAATGGCGAGGGGCGGCCCGATCCACGAGTAGGACATTTCTACTTGGCAGAATAGGACATTTTCATTTGGCTGCGACACTGATTCGAATCACTCTTGCGCCGTACACCCCACGAGATATATAATCTGGCCACCATGCGAATATTGGTGAGCCTTTCTCTGTTGATATTCTCCGCAATTCCGCTCGTTGCGCAACTTGATTCCGGTACGATACTCGGCACCGTGATCGACGGCTCCGGCGCTGTTGTTCCGGGCGCAAAGATAAGCGCACGGAATCAGGGCACCTCGGCTGTTAGCGAAACCGTCACCGGGCCGGATGGCAACTTCGTGATTCCCGTGCTTCGCATTGGCGCTTACACGTTAAGCGCGTCGGCTCGCGGTTTCAAAACACAGGTGCGGCCGAACCTGGAACTGCGAGTGTCCGATCGTCTGCGCGTCACCATCCCGCTCGAACCCGGCGCTGTTACCGAGACGGTGACTGTCGCCGATTCGCAGCCCCTGGTGGATACGGCATCGACAACACTGGGTGGCATCGTCGGCCAGCAGCAGTTGAACAACCTGCCGCTCAATGGACGCAACTTGACGCAATTGCTCACCATCATCCCTGGCGCCGTTCTGCTGGGCGGTGCGACGCAACAGTCGATGAATGGCTCTTCGACCTTCCGGTCTGAAGGCGGTTTGCGTTTCCTTATCGACGGCGCCGACGCAAGCCGTGTGGATTTCGATTCGCTCGACAATACCTATGGAGCATCGCGGAACCGAATCACGAGAGCTAGTGTCGACGCGGTCCAGGAGTTTCGTGTCTACGCCACGTCATTCTCCGCCGAGTTCGGGCAAGCCATGGGCGGGGTGGTGAACCTCATCACGAAATCGGGGACAAATCAGTGGCATGGCGGCCTTTTTGAATACTTCCGCAATGAAAAGCTCGACACCCGAAACTACTTCAACACTGGAACGAAGCCCCCATTCCGGCTCAATCAGTTCGGCGGGTCGCTCGGTGGGCGCATCGTGAGGGACAAGCTGTTCTTCTTCACCAACTATGAAGGGATCCGGCAAAGGCTCGGGATCACGCAGAACACATTTGTTCCCACGGAAGCTTTCCGGCAGACCGTCGACCCCCGCGTCCGGCCGGTGGTGGATCTGCTGCCGCTGCCCAACGGGGAGACATCCCCGACGGACCCGCGGCTCGGCCGTTTCGTGCGGAACGTATCGAACTCACTGCGGGAAGACGCCGCCGCGATCAAAGCGGACTATCGGATATCCTCGTCAGACTTTCTCTCGTTCCGCTACAACCTGAGTGACTCCCTTACCGCAAACTACTTCGGCGTCGCGAAGGGACAAGTTCAAGGCATTCCCGGACGCTTGCAGAACTCCAAGCTGACATATACCAAGGTGATCTCTCCGAGTTTGCTGAACGAAGCCGGAATCTCCTTCAATCGGATGCGCATCGATCCGCGCTCGGCGATGGACGAGGAGACGCGCAACTTTCCGATCACGGCTCTGGGAAGCGGTTCGGCGGGTTTGGGGCCCAACCTCTTTGATCTCCTGGTTGCGAACAATTCATTCTCCTGGCTCGATACGCTCTCCTGGGTGCGTGGTCGGCATCAGTTGAAGTTCGGAACGCAGATCATCCGCAATCAGGACAATAAGGAACTCCGGTTTCAGCGGATTGTCACATACCAGACGCTCTCCGAATTCGCCATCAACAACCCATTCTCGGCCGGAACGCTTGGACAGCCGCGTGCCGGCATGCGGAACACCTACTACAATTTCTTTGTTCAGGACGATATTCAAGTCAACCGCCGTCTGGTAATCAATGCCGGCTTGCGCTACCAGTACGACACGTCACCCACCGAGTCGCATGGCCGGATTGCAAACTTTGATCCGGCGGCTGGCCGGCTGGATCCGGTGGGCACGCAGTTGTTGAACGCACCGACCAAGAACTTCGCCCCCAGGTTTGGAATTGCGTGGACTCCCGGGGCATCGCAGAAGACAGTAATCCGTGCCGGGTTCGGGATGTTTTACTCAAGCCTCAATGCGGCGATGGCGCAGAACGTGCCAAATAATATTTCCCAACAGGCGTCTTCGGTCACGCGGCAGCAGGTGCCCACGCTCGTGGGATTCCCGTTCCCCGTTATCGGCTCCTTCGCCGGTGTCACTTCGCTCACGGCGCTCGAAAAGAACTGGCGCACGGCTTACACGGAGCAGCGGTCTTTCAATGTGCAGCAGGCTTTGCCCGGCAATTCGATGATGCAGGTCGGTTACGTTGGGAATCGGGCGCTGCATTTGACCGGACCGAGGAACCTGAACCGGCTGTTTCCCGGCACAGCGCAAAGACCATATCCGCAGTTCGGAAACATAACTCTTAGCCGCAACGATCTGAACTCGAACTACAACGCCTTGCAGGTAACGTTTAAGAAGCGCTTCGCCAAGGGCATGAGCGCCAACATGAACTACACTTGGTCCCACACGCTCGATGAAGGCGGCATCGCATTTGGAACGAATTCGCAGGACGACCAAAACCGCCGCGACGGTTACGGCAGCGCGGATTTTGATACTCGGCACATGCTGCAGTACGACTACAGCTACGAAATACCGAAAGCCCCGCGGCTGCCGGATTGGTTGGGCTCCGGCTGGCAGGCGAACGGGATGACAGTGATGCGGACCGGCTTCCCGGTCAATGTCGTATGCGGCTGCGATTCGATGCGCATCGGAACGGCAAGCTCGCGCGCGGATGCGGTGCCTGGGGTCTCCTGGAAGCCGGGAAAGGTCGATATCCCTAATTCGCAGATTAACTGGGCAGCGTTTCGCGCGCCGCAAACCGGCACTTTCGGGAACCTGGGACGTAACGTGGTTCGGGGGCCGGCTGCGTTTAACTGGGACCTTTCGGTCTTTAAGAATTTCGCTCTTGGTGAGTCACGGTCCTTACAGTTCAGGACGGAGATGTTCAACGCTTTCAACACACCGCAGTTCGGCCTGCCAGGCGCGAATCTTATTGCACCGGCGAACTTCGGCCGTAGCCTCGGCGCGCTCGGGACACTCGGTGGCTTTGGATCGAACCGGCAGATCCAATTTGGACTACGCCTAAGCTTCTGACAGCTGTGACCTGGAGTCTGACTGAATCAGGCTCCGGCACCGGGTCGAATCGCAGGAACTCGATAATCGCCGGAAGCTGCCTGAAGTTCGGTGGCGCAGTATTTGCCTCCCATCCAAACACGCTCGCCTCGCTGACTCGGAACCGTTCAGCCACGTCCCGCTGCTTCGGCTTTAACTCCAGCCGTCTCCTCGGAGTGTGATTCGTATACGGCCAGCAGAGCCGCCCATGGTTGCCGAATCGGTGCGACACGGGCGTGCTCATCGGCTTCTCGCCCAGGCCATCGTACGCCTCAATAGGAATACCAGCTACCAGAACCTCGACAGACTGCCGCTTTATTTCCCCGACTGACGATGACCACGACGGTCGGTTCGCACTTACATGACTTTGACGGGAAAGCCCATCTCGGGGTTGTAAGCCCAAACCGCCGAAAATTCCGTCACGTCAGATTAATTCCCGCTATGATCGCATCCAGGTCGATGAGTTGCCCGTTGCCACGGAAGGTGTAGTGGCCATTCATGTGGACGTGGCGCCATGCCGCCGGTGAGATCTTCTGGATCATGTCCAGGGCTTTCGCGTTCTGGCTTTCCTCGTACCTGATCAGCAGCCGCGAGAGGATCGCGGAATTGTAGTAGATGATAGCGTTCGCGATCAGCCGCGCACACTGGTTGCTGATCTCGATTTCAATGTCGGTCCTGCCGGTCAGTTCTTTCTTGCCGCCGATCTGGGCGATGACCGAACGTAGTTGGTGGTAGGACTCGATCCGGTTCTGCGAGCGGTGGACCTTGCGCTGCAACTGCGGGTCGCGGAGATAGCGCAGGGTGTAGATGCTGCGGATCAGCGTGTCAAACTCGAAGATCGCACGTCGCGTGGGATTTGGCTGGGTGTAGGTGCATAGCTTGCGAATCAGCGTCCCCTGGGTCATTTCCTTGAGGCCCAGCGTGGCGACGATCTGGTCGATGTTGTCTTTCTCCTCCACGATTGCTTGCCGGTCGATCTGGCTGACGGGCCGAACCAGACATTTCTCAGTGCCGGATCGTCGGCGCAGTAGAGATCTTTCAGTTGCTCTTCCAGATCGGTGAAGCGCGGCTCGAAGCGCAATCCGAACCAGTGCAAGACGGCAAAGTTGGCTTTGTTGACGCTGTGCGTGTCGCCGGTAATCGCGGTTGGCACGATGTCTGACGTGTTGCGGTACCAGATATCGAATACGTAATGAGCTTCAAATTCGTGTGCGCCAATGAGCCAGCCCTGCAACGGCGCGTGATTGCACAATAACGTGTAAGCCACGACACCCCTGCCGCGGCCGAAATACTTGCGCGAGTAGCGCGCCTTGACGGTTGGCCGTTCCACTGCGAACTTCTGGCCGTCCACGCTGCCTTAGAGCACATCGAGATCGAAGGAATAGTACGGAAAGATGGGCAGGTTGGCAATGGCATTACTGATTTGGTCGTTAGCCGCCTGCAGCGACGCCTGGCGCAGGGGTGTACGGCGGAAAAGTGACGGATCAGGCGGCGATAGCGGCATGCCTCCTTTCCCAGAAGTCCTCAGATCTACCACTGAGATGGCAGCAACGGAGGGCGATGATGGCGTTGGCGCCCTTGAGTGTCCAATGCATACCGGCGCGTTTCAGGCGGGTGCCGATAGAGACTTTGCATCCGGCTTCGACGACACCGGATGAAGTACAGAGTCCTTGCGCCCGGAGTTTTGGATAGCGCATTCGACTGCGATTGCGGCAGATGTAGATCAGGCATTTGGCGGCGGCAGGGCATGACTCGACGTCCGGGCGGAGAGCATGCACAATGGCGCGCAATTTGCCTTCGTCCAGTTCCGTGCAGCGCGCTGTAGCCCATGTCTGGCTCGGCGCGTTGCCGGTTCCGAAGATCGACTGCGCCGTTCGGTGTAGAGTTTCTTTGACGTGGAATCGGTCGACGATCTGGATGGCTCCGGGGAACAATTCGTGCGCGGTATT
>Ga0163151_10001067_pt1 | contig 47412 bp, 37 predicted proteins | sample OliLakLV19MP5IB2_FD_145596 | JGI IMG/M metagenome (GOLD analysis project Ga0163151, IMG submission 145596) | Freshwater microbial mat bacterial communities from Lake Vanda, McMurdo Dry Valleys, Antarctica - Oligotrophic Lake LV.19.MP5.IB-2 | ecosystem: Environmental > Aquatic > Freshwater >...
CGGGTGTTGGGAGCGCGGGTGTTGGGAGCGGGGGGGCGGGAATCAGGTGCCGACTTTGACGCCGGCGAAGATCGAGCCGGTGCCGAACTGGGGGATGGCGCTCTGGTCGACCTGCTTGCCGGTGCCGAGGGCGCTCTTGTCGGGCGTCCGCTCGGGGATCGAATAGTCGGCGTTGGAGAAGGAGTCGAGCCGCTTGATCGCAGCCGCGGCGGCGATCTTCATGGTCGAGTCGGTGTTGGTGCGAAGGGCCGCCAGACTCCGCTCGATCTCGTCGACGGCCATCGCGGCGATGTGATCGACGATGGCGGTCTCGTAGTCGAGGGCCTCGCCGTCGAGACCGTTGCGCAGGTTGCGGTCGAGCTTGCTCAGCGAACAGGTGAGACCGTGGATCCAGAGGGCGCAGGTCGACAGTCGGGCCTGGATCATCTGGGCCGTGATGAGCTGCTCCTCGTGCTCCTTGAACATCATCTTGACCTGATGGCTGAACTCCCGGACGAGCTCCGAGAGCGTCTGCCGATGCCGCGAGAGCCGCGGGTGCAGGTTGCTGATGGTCGGGGCGGAGCGGCGCACGCCGAGGTACAGCTCGCTGCCGATCCGCAGGGCGGCGCTGATTGCCTTCGCCGGGTTCTTCTTGACGCCCAGCATGTACTCGCCGAGCTGCTTTGATCCGTAGGCGAAGACGAAGGAGTGCATGACTTCGTTGGCACCTTCGACGATCGTGTTGATGCGGCTGTCGCGCCAGAGGCGCTCGATCTCGTTCTCCGACATGTAGCTCTCGCCGCCGAGAATCTGGACCGCATCGTCCACCGTGCGGAAGCCCATCTCCGAGCAGAAGACCTTGCAGAGCGCGGTCTCGAGCATGATGTCCTCGTCGTGGCGATCAAGGAATCCCGTCGTCATGTAGAGCATCGCGTCCATGGCATAGACGTAGCAGGCCATGCGGGCAATCCGCTCCTGCACCTGGTCGAACTCGGCCAGCGGACGATCGAACTGGTGCCGCGTCTTGGCCCACTTGATGCCCTGCTCCATCGCATAGGTGGCGCCGCCGAGCATGCCTGCCGACAGCGTGCATCGGCCGTAGTTGAGGCAGGTGAGCGCCACGTTCAGACCCTTGCCCTCCTTGGAGAGCAGGTTCTGCCTGGGGACCTTGACGTTCTTGAGCCTGATGCGGGCCTGCCACGTGCCGCGGATGCCGCACTTGCTGCGATTGCGGCTGAAGATGTCGACGCCCTCCATGTCGGGAGTGCAGATCAGGGCGGTGACGCGATCCTTGCCGTCGGCCATCTTCTGCTTGCACATCACCGTGAACAGGCCCGAGAGCGCGCCCGAGGTCGCCCACTTCTTCTCGCCGTTCAGGATGTAGTGGGTGCCGTCGGCGCTGAGTTCGCAGCGGGTTTCCTGGCCACCGGCGTCACACCCGACGTTCGGCTCGCTCAGGCAGAACGCGCTGAGGGTGTCCTTGGCCATGCGGGGCAGGAACCGCTTCTTCTGCTCCGCGGTTCCGAAGAGCATCAGGGCCTTGCAGCCGATTGACTGATGGGCCGAGACCAGGACCGCAGTCGATCCGCAGGAGCGACCGATCCGCTCGAGGGCGCGGTTGTAGCTGGTGATGCCCAAGCCGCCGCCGCCGAACTCCTTGGGGATGGTCATGCCCAGCACGCCGAGATCGAAGAGCCGCTGGATCACCCACTGGGGGATCTCCTGCTTCTGATCGATTTCAATCGCCGGGTGGTCGTTGCGCAGGTACTCGTCAAGGGCGGCCAGAAGCTGGTCGCACCGGGCGGTCTCGTCGGCAAGTCCCGGCGGATAGGGGAAGACGAGTTCCTCGCGGAAGTTGCCCCAGAAGTAGTTCTTGACGACCCCCATCGTCATCGGATCGGGCCCGAGCATCTCCTGCGCCTGCTCGATCTGCTTGCGATCCTTCGCGGAGATGTTCTTGAGGTCGGAAGCGAGATTGGTCTGGGACATGGCGTGGGGTGACTGGAAGGGTTGCGAGAACGGAAGAGACGACGGGATGGTTCGACTGACAGCGGGCGTCGGAGCCACGATGGTCGGGATCTGCGGCCTGCTCGGCAAGGGTTCGGACCCCTCAACCTGAGGAAACCGCGCCGAGCCGGACCGGGGCCCCGGGCGGGGAGGGGTGCATCAGCCGGGACGACTCGTTCCGACCGGCCCGGCGGCAGGCGTCGCGGCCTTGCCGGAGCCATCCTTCTTGAGGAACGCGTCAAGCTTCTCCCGGGCCTGCGGGGTGTGGCGGAGACCGACCAGAAGGCGGCGTTCGGCGGCGATGGCCGCGGTCCAGCCCTCGGCAATGCCGATCTCGACTGCTTCGAGCACTGCGTTGACCGCCGGGGTCGCCGGAAGAGTGCCACGCACCGCCCGCAGGGCGGCCCCGATCTCAAGCGCGTTGCTGGCGTCGATGGCCCTCGGGAGATTCGGCGCCCCAGCTCCGGAATTGGCCTTGAGAGAGCGCACCGCGGCGGCGTGAAGGTCGGCACCGGAGGGGAGGATTTCGTCGAACAGGCCGGCAGGGGCCTCGTCGAGCGACCAGGTGGTGCCGAGTGCGGTGGCTCGAATGGCAATGGCGGGGTCGATCCGTGCCGGGAGCATCTGGGTCCCGCCCCAGCCGGGGCACAGTCCCAGTCCGGCCTCGGGCAGCCCGACGCGCCAGGGCTTCTCGCCCTCGGGGGCACGCTGGGCAATCAGGGCATCGCAGTGCATCGCAAGTTCGAGACCGCCGCCGAGGGCGGTGCGGTGGACGCAGGCCACGCTGGGGCACTCGAGTCGAGAGATTCGGGCGAACGCCTGGGCCCCCTCGGTGAGGTAGGCGTGCAGCGAGGCGTCGTCGAGAGCGTCGATTTCGGCGAGATCGGCGCCGGCCACGAAGGTCCGTGGGTTCTCGCTCATCAGCACGAAACCAGTCGGGCGCGGCTGGGTGCCCAGCCAGTCGAAGAAGAGATGGAGCTGCTCAAGCAGCCACTTGTCGAGCACCACCACCGGCCGATGCGGTTGGGCGAGGCGGAGGGTGACGATCCCCTCGGCTGAACGGTCGTGGCGGAGTGTGAGCATGGGTGCCGACTGTCGGTTCGCGGGGAGTGGAACGTCTGGAGGTCTCGGAAACGGAGAGACACGATCGACACCCGCCTTCGTGCGGGGCGGGAGTGAAGAACTCGAGGCACGCCGCTCGGTGCGGTCGCTTTGTCGAACGGGGCGCGGGCAGACCCGCGCCGGAACGGTCGGTCGAGTCAGCGTCGCCGCGGGGCGCATCAGCTCGGCTCGGGCGCCGCGGGAAACCCGCGAATGTGCCATCCGAGACGCCTCCGCGCCCGGGACACCCAGCAGTCCGTCCGTGGACGGAGCGATGGTAGACGGAGGCCGTCCCGAGGGACAACCCCGCAGACCGTCGACCGGCGCGGAATCCGATGGCGCGGACCCTGCGAGCAAGCGTCACCGTCGAGGTGTTACGCTCCGTCCCTCCATGACCGCCTCTGCACACGCCGCCCCCGCCGGCTCCCCGTATCACGTACTGCATCGGAAGCTCGACAGCCTCGAGGCCACGATTGCGGTCGTCGGCCTCGGCTACGTCGGGCTCCCATTGGTTCGCGCAATTCATGACGCCGGGTACCGCGTGCTCGGGTTCGACATCGATCAGGCGAAGATCGACAAGCTCCGCCGCGCCGAGTGCTACATCGAGCATCTCGGTCCGGAGTTCTTCAAGGAACTCGCCGCATCGTCGCGCTTCGAGCCGACCTCCGACGCCGCCAACCTCGCCAAGGCGGATGCGATCCTGCTGTGCGTGCCGACACCGCTCGGCAAGCACCGCGAGCCCGATCTTTCCTATGTCATCGAGAGCACGCGGCTCTGCGCGGCCACGCTGCGGGCAGGCCAGTTGATCGTGCTGGAGTCGACGACCTATCCAGGCACCACCCGCGAGGACATGCTGCCTGTCCTCGCGGAGGCCGGCGGCACCCGCGGAGTGGTCTGCGGGCGCGACTATTTCGTCGCCTACAGCCCGGAGCGCGAGGACCCGGGTTCGCCTGGTCGGACCGCCAAGGAACTGCCCAAGGTGGTGGGCGGCACCGATCAGCCCAGCGGTGACCTCGCGGCGCTCCTCTATGGCAAGTTCGTCCGCACCGTGGTGCGGGTCTCGTCGGCGGAGGTGGCGGAGGCGTCGAAACTCCTCGAGAACATCTATCGCGCGGTCAACATCGCCCTGGTGAACGAGATGAAGGTCGTTCTCGACGCGATGGGGATCGACGTCTGGGAGGTCATCGCCGCGGCGTCGACCAAGCCCTTCGGGTTCCAGCCCTTCTATCCGGGTCCGGGACTCGGCGGCCACTGCATCCCCATCGATCCCTTCTATCTCACCTGGAAGGCCCGAGCCGCCGGCCACAACACCCGCTTCATCGAACTCGCCGGCGAGATCAACAGCGCCATGCCCCACCACGTGATCGATCGCGTGGCGGCGGCGCTGAATGACGACGGCAAGGCCATGCGCGGCGCCCGGGTGCTGGTGATGGGGATCGCCTACAAGAAGAACGTCGACGACATCCGCGAGAGTCCCTCGGCCGAGATCATCGAACTGCTCCGCGATCGCGGGGCCCAGGTGAGCTATCACGATCCGCACCTTCCGGTCTTCCCCTCCATGCGGAAGCATCGCATCGACCTCGAGAGCGCGCCGCTGACTCCGGCCCTTGCTGCCGGACACGACGTCGCCCTGATCGTGACCGACCACGATGCCGTCGATTACGCCGTGCTGGCGCAGCATTCGCCGCTGGTCGTCGACACCCGAAATGCCATGGCGAGGCTCGCCGGGAAGCCCCGGGCTCGAATCGTCAAGGCGTAGTGGAGCGGTGCGATGACGACTCCGCGAACTCCCTCGATCTATCACGCGACGCTGCTGCGGGCCGGCTCGTTCCGCCTCGATGGAGGCGGCATGTTCGGTCTGGTGCCCAAGACCATGTGGTCGAAGCTGGCGGTGCCGGACGAGCGCAACCGCATCCCGCTCCAGACCAACTGCCTGCTGCTGCGCGACGGGGTGCGCACGGTTCTGGTCGAGACCGGCTTCGGCGACAAATGGTCCGACAAGGAGCGCGAGCTCTACTCCCTCGAGCGACGAACCGTGGTCGATGCGCTGGCCGAGATCGGAGTCGCCCCGACCGAGATCACCCATGTGATCGTGACGCATCTGCACTTCGATCACGCCGCCGGACTGACGCGGGCCGGCGGTGACGAATCGATCCTGCCGACCTTCGAGAACGCCGACGTATTCGTCCAGCGCCTCGAATGGGAGGACGCCCTGGCCAACAAGAGCACGATGTCGCGCACCTACCTGCGGACCCATCTCGATCCGATTGCCGAGCGGGTGCGACTGCTGGACGGCGAGGCCTCGCCGCTCCCGGGGATTTCCGTGGAACCGGTGCCGGGCCACACCTGGGGCCAGCAGATGGTGCGATTCTCGACCCAGAGCGGTCCCTGCGGCTTCGCAGGTGACGTGATGCCCACGCGCAATCACGCAGGCCTCGCCTTCAACATGGCCTACGACATGCTTCCTTACGAGAACCTCCTCACCAAGCGGCGTCTGCTCGGCCGGGCCGCGGCGGAGGGCTGGAGGCTGATTCTGGATCACGAGCCCGGCCATCCGATCGTCTCGGTGCGAAGCGAGGCCACGGACCGCTGGGCCGTGGAATCGGCGGATCTCGGCGAAGCCTGAACCGTGCGCGCACCCCCCGCCTGGCCGGGCTGGCGCACTTGGCCGCTTGTTCAGTCGGGGGAGGATCCGTATCGTGAGCCCATGCTTTCGTCACGATCCCAGTTCAGCCGCCGGCGGATCGCCGGATTCCCTGCGCCTGCGCTGTCCCTGACGCTGCTGACTCTCGTCGCCGCCGTTTCGATGGGCGGAGTGACCACGAGTGCGGCGGCCCAGACGACTTCGGCGGCACCGGAACCGCGAGTGTCGCGGCTCTACCCGGTGTGGGTCGGGTACGCCCTCACGGCCGTCCTCGGTCTTGGGATCCTCGGCGTGAGTCTCATGCCCTCGAAGCGGGCCCACCAGGATTGATCCCATCATGACTAGCTCCCGCGTTCGTGGCCTCGTGATTCTCAACACGCTCCTGCTGGCGATCCTCGCGGGGGTGACGCTTGGACCCCACGCGACTGCCCAGGTCGACCGTCGTCGCGGCAGCTTCACACTCGTCTCCGGCACGGTCAAGGGCAGCGACGGCGCCGTGGTCTGGATCGTCGACGAGGTGAATCAGGACCTCGTCGCGGTCATCTGGGACGCGCAGCAGAACAGGCTCGAGGGTCTCGGCTATCGGGACCTGATGCTGGACATCGCCGCGCTCAATCGCGGGAATCGGAACTGATCGTCTTTGCCGCCCTCTTCTTTGCCGGCGCTTCGGGGCCGGAGTCGCTCTCGATTGCGGACACCCACCTCGCATGCCCACGATTGACACCACCCCGGCTCGTTCCAACGGCACTCCCGCAGCGATCCTGACGGCGACGGCCTTTCTCCTTGGTGCGCTTGTCGTGATCAAGGCCGGCGATCTGCCCGCGAACGAGGCGTATGCCGGCACCGCCGCGGGCGGCGGCGGGATCAGCATCGCCACCGCCTCCAACGGCGTGGGCAAGGACACCCGACCGAACGAGCAGCTCTACGTGGTCGACAATCGCTCCGAGGTGCTCTTCATCTACGAGATCGAGGATGTGGCCACCCGGCGGATCGTGCCGCGCGAGATCGTCAGCCTGCCCGAGTTCTTCCGCCGCGGGCGAGGACGCTGAGCAGACTGCACCGCGTGGGGCACTCCGCACGTTCCTGCTCCGCCCTTCCTCCGTCACTGCGGCCATGCGTCAACGCCGTCCCTACGAGTCCGTTCCCGTCGAACCCGTGATGGTCGCGGAGCGGGCCGCGTCGTTCACGCGCCGCTCGATCAAGGGCGAGTCGAAGCGCCGCGGCCTGCTGCTTGCGGTTTCGATGCTCGACCTGACGACCCTCGAGGGCAAGGACTCGCCGGAGAAGGTCCGCGGGCTCTGTCGCAAGGCGATTGATCCAGATCCGCTGCTGGCGGCACACGACTCCGGCGAAGCTTCGACCACCGCCGTGACGGTGCCCTCGGTCGCGGCGATCTGCGTCTATCCGTCGATGGTGGCCATTGCCAAAGCGGCGCTCGCGGGGTCGAGGGTGAAGGTCGCTTCGGTGGCCACGGGATTCCCGAGCGGTCAGTACTCGCTCGAAACGCGACTGGGCGACGTCGCTGAGGCCGTCGCGTCCGGCGCCGACGAGATCGACATGGTGATCAGCCGCGGGGCGTTTCTCGCAGGACGATTCGACGAGGTTGCCGACGAGATCCGGCAGGTGCGGGCCGCGTGCGGGGCGGCCCATCTCAAGATCATTCTGGAGACGGGTGAACTCGAGACTCTCGACAATGTCCGCCGCGCCAGCGATCTGGCAATCGACGCCGCCGCGAGCGTGCCGGGTCTGCCTCCGCCGCGCGATGGCGAGCTCTTCATCAAGACCTCGACCGGCAAGGTCACGCCTGCGGCGACGATGCCGGTCACGCTGGTGATGCTCGAAGCGATCCGCGATCACCACCGGGCGACCGGGGTCCGCATCGGGATGAAGCCCGCCGGCGGGATCCGCGCCTCCAAGTCGGCGCTTCACTATCTGGTCATGGTCAAGGAGACGCTCGGCGACGAGTGGCTCACGCCGGATCTCTTCCGCTTCGGGGCATCGACGCTGCTGAATGACCTGCTGCGACAGATCCGCTGGGCATGGCTCGGTCGCTACGCCGCCACCAGCGACCTGACCGAGGCATAGACGCCTCAGGCCTGTCATTCGTTCACGCGATCAGGCATGCTCACGACCCCGGTGCCGGCGGTGGGACCTGCTGCGGCGGGGTCGTCGACGGCGGCGCGCCCGGCATCACCTTGCGACGCACCGGGAGCTGGGCTTCGGCCCACTTGTCGGCGTTGCGCTTCTCGGGCCCGTTGTAGTAGAACGCGCGTGGGTCGCCATCACGCTCCCACTCCTGGCTCTCGGCCAGCCACGCCTCCAGACGGGCCATGCCTTTGGCCACGCCTTCGAGCCGATACGCGCCGCGCATGCCGATTGCCAGAACGGTGATGGGCTCGACATCGACCACCTTGATCTTCCCGTCCTCGCCGGTGGGACCCAGGTCCGCGGTGCGGTAGAGGAAGGACATGGTCCACGCTCCGGCCACGGAACTGGAGTCGCCTTCCCAGCCGGTGTATTCCATCTCGACCGGCGAGGTCATGGCGATCTCCCGCTTCTTGATGTGCTGGAACAGCGGCCAGAACCCGAAGTTCATGCCCAGGTCGGAGTTGCCGCTCCCGGTGAACTCGGCCCGGCGCACGGACGGATAGGTCTTGAGGTCGATTGCTCCCGGAGGCGTTGGCGGCGGATAGCCCTCGGGCAGCGGCGTCTCGATGCGCATCGAGTCGAAGACCCACGCCTCGCCCCGCCGCTCGCTCACCGCGCTGCGATCGCCCCCGACTCGGGCGCTGGGGTCTGATGGAACCGCTTCAGCGCCGGGGATCCGGGCGTCACCGGCGACTGGAGTCGAAGGAGGCGGTGCCTCGCGTGCGCCGGGAGGGGCGACCATCGCCTCGTCGGCGGCTGCTGGAGCCGTCCCGCAGAGGAGAACTCCGGACGCAACCAGGGCCATTGAAAGCAGGACCGCAACGCTTGCGAAGCTCGACACGCTCTTCATGACGGTCCGCTTCGGGTTTCCTGGAGCGAGGGATTCACTCAAGGCGCCCCCAAGGTCGCAGACGCGGGGATCGCCGCGTTCTCACGCTCCCTCGGATTGATCGCCGATATCCAGCGTGACCATGGATGCAGGACGGCAAGGAAGCTGCCCGCATCTCGACCGCAATGACGTCCGCTGCGGCTCGAGATTGACAATCACACGCCTCGACGAGGCGTTCGGGTTGTGCATGGCCGACTTCCGCCGCTGCCCGGTGTTCCACCGTCTGACCCGCGAGGCCGTGCGCGTCGGTGCGGCGGACCCCCTCGGGTCGTTCGCCCCTCACTCCTCGACGCGCCGTGAAGATCGCTACGTCACCATCACCTGCCAAGGTCTCGCGCCCGCCCTTGACGCCGGCGCTGCGTGACTTCCTCGTCTACCTGAAGGTCGAGGCAGGACTCGCGGCGTCGACGCTCGAGGCCTACGAGAGCGATCTGCGCCAGCTTCTCGAAGATCTCGCCAGCCGCGGAGTCGACGACTGCCTCCGGGCCACCCCCGAGATTCTCGCGGCCCATCTCCGCGGACTGCACACCGAGCGCAGGCTCGACGTCGCGACCATCACTCGGCATCTGGCGACCATTCGAGTCTTCTACCGCTGGCTCGCAGGCAATCATCGAATCGCATCCAACCCCGCCCGACTTCTGGAACGACCCGCGCCGTGGCGCACGCTGCCCGGGGTGATGAGCCCCGGCGAGATGAAGGCACTTCTCGAATCGCCGTCGCCGGAGCGCAGTGCGCTCTGGCTGCGGGATCGGGCGATGCTCGAACTGATGTACGCCGCGGGATTGCGGGCCGCCGAAGTGGGGGCGCTCCGGCTCGATCAGTTCAGTCGCGACCTGGGCATGCTGATCGTGACCGGCAAGGGCAACAAGCAGCGGCTGGTGCCAATCGGTCGACCCGCCGAGCAGTGGAGTGAGCAGTACCTTGCCGACTGCCGACCGTACCTGACTCGATTCAACGACAACCGCGATCGGCAGCGGCTCCTCCTCTCGCACACCGGTCGGCCGCTTGATCGAATCGCCGTCTGGCAGATCGTGCGGCGCAACGCGCTCGCGGCGGGACTCGAGGATGTTCATCCCCACAAGCTGCGGCACAGCTTCGCGACGCATCTGGTGCGAGGTGGCGCGGATCTCCGCGTCGTGCAGGAACTGCTGGGTCACGCCGACATCGGAACGACGCAGATCTACACGCACGTCGATCGCGCGGGTCTGAAGGCCGTGATCCGCAAGCATCACCCGCGGCCGTGAGCACGCTCCGCGGCGTGCTGCGATCAGTCGCGGTACGCCAGCGAGCGCTTGAAGAAGCCCAGACGGGCGGCATCCTTGGTGCGCTCGAGCGTCTGCTCCGCCATCCGGTTGGCCCGCTCGCAGCCGGCCTTCAGGATCTCGAGGATCAGATCGTCGCGCCCCTCGTATCGAGCGCGGCGCTCCCGCATGGGCTCCAGCAGTCGATTGATCGCTTCCCCCAGCTCCTGCTTGACGTGCCCGTCGCCGATGTTGTCCCCGCGGGAGTAGCGATCCTTCAGTTCGGCGACGCGGGCTGGATCATCGATGAAGGCATCGACGAACTGGAAGAGTGCGTTGGTGACGTCACCCGGCTCGGTCGGGCTCTGTCGACCGGTGAAGATCCTGTTGACCTTCTTCTGGATCTCCTTGGCGGTATCGCTGAGGAAGATCGCGTTGTTGAGCGACTTGCTCATCTTGTTGACGCCGTCGACTCCGATCAGTCGACCGACCACGCCGATCTCGGCGCGGGGCACCGGGAAGACTCCACCGAGCTCCACGTGCGCATCGTCCTCGGCCTGATCGGAGACGCCGCAGTAGATCTGATTGAATCGACGGGCCACTTCGCGGGTGAGTTCGAGATGCGGCACCTGATCCTCGCCCACGGGCACGCCGACGGGACGGAAGGCGAGGATGTCGGCGGTCTGACCGACGGCGTAGAGCGGGAATCCGAAGGAGTAGTTCTCGCCCAGTCCCTTGACGCGGATCTCGTCCTTGAGCGTCGGGTTGCGCATCACCCGGTTGAAGGGCAGCAGCATCGCGAAGAGGAAGGTGAGCTCGGCAATCGTCGGGATCTCGCTCTGCAGGAAGATCGTGGCCCGCTCGGGGTCGATGCCTGCCGCGAGATAGTCGCGGACGATCTCGAGACTGTCCTGGCGGATCTCATCGGGCCGATCGCTCCGCGTCGTGAACGCGTGCATGTTGGCGATGATGAAGTAGCAGTCGTGGGTCTTCTGAAGCTCGACGCGGCGCTTCACGCTGCCGACCCAGTGCCCAAGGTGCAGACGCCCCGTCGGCGTGTCGCCGGTCAGGATCCGCGGCTTCAGGTTCGATTCCTGCGTGGCAGGTGGGGCGTTCCGTGCGTCCGACATGGGAGGCCAGTGTACGGAGTGCCGGCGGCGCAGAACGGGAGCGCCGTCGGTCTTTGCTGCGCGCGCTCGTCAGCTCCAGGCCAGCAGGATGTTGCCGGCGTTGAAGAGCATGTGCGCGACAATCGGGGCCAGCAGGCCGCCGGTCCGTTCGCGCAACCACCCGAAGAGCGCACCGAGCACCGCAAGCCCCGCAATCGCCGGAAGCGGCGCGACCGTGACGTGGGCCAGGGCGAAGGCCAACGACACCACCACAATGGCGCCCCAGGGCGAGAGTCCGATGCGGCGCAGCAGCGGTTGTCCGATGCCGCGGTAGAGGGTCTCTTCGACGATGGGTGCGCCGAGCACCGCAAGAAGCGCGAGGGTTCGAGCCCAGTTGCCGCCTGCCGGATCGGCGATCACCCGCAGCGACTCGTGGGCCAGCGCCTCGGTCTGCTCTTCGAAGAGAGTCAGTCGGGCCCACGCCGCGATCGAGACGGTCGCTCCGACGATCGGCCAGACCACGATGCAGGCCACGACCCCGAGAAGGGCGGCGCGCTCCACGGCCATCGGCGGGTCGTCCGAGGATTCGTTCTGGGCGCGGGAGCGCGCCAGCGCCACCAGCAGAACAATTGGAATCTGCACCCCGAGGACCCCGAGGGTGACGATCGACTGCCAGCGGGCCAGCTCGTCGGCAGGACAATCGGCGGCGGGACGCGGGCCGGCCAGACCGGAGACGGCCGAGGCGCCAATCGGCGCCGCCAGCACCAGCGCACCGGCCATGAGAACGAGCAGCGACGTCGACAACTGCGGACCGCGCTCGAGCGGCGCGAGTCGATGCCAGCCGCGTGATGCGATCACCCCAATCACGATTGCGGAGGCGAGCCCGAGAAGCAGTGCCTGCCGCGGAAACGGAGCACTCCCGGTCGGTCGCGGCCGGCCGTCTGAGAACCGGACTTGATCGACGCCATCGACCGCCGAAGGTTCGGGCTGGAGCCTCGACTCGAGCGGCGAGACCTCGCTCGGCTGTGAAGAAACGTTCGAAGCGGCGGCGAGTATCGGTTCCGAAGCTGCTCCAGTTGCGGCTGGCGCGGCTATAACTGCGGCCACCACCCAGAGACCGCAGGCCATGAGTTCCGTTCTCGACAGGATCGCTGCACGCAAGCGCGTCGAAGTTGCCCGGGCGAGCGCCCTCGTGCCGCTCTCCGAGCTGAAGACCCGCGCCTCGGGACTGCCGAAGCCCCGGAACTTCTTCAGCGCCGTGGTCGACGAGAGCGATCGGGACCACACCCGAGTGATCGCCGAGATCAAGCGCAAGAGCCCCTCGGCGGGTGTCATCCGGGAGGACTTCGATCCAGTCCGCATCGCCCGACAGTACCACTCCGCCGGAGCCGCGGCGATCTCCTGCCTCACCGACGAGGCCGACTTCGGCGGACGGCTCGAGTATCTGAAGCAGATCCGGGAGGCCGTGCCGCTGCCGGTGTTGCGGAAGGACTTCATCATCGACGAGTATCAGGTGTGGGAGTCGCGCGTGGCCGGGGCCGACGCCATCCTGCTGATTGCCGAGATGCTCAGCGAGGCCGAGGTGATCGATCTCCAGATCCTCGCGACCGAACTCGGCATGACCGTGCTGCTCGAGGCTCACGACGTCGAGAACCTGCTCCGGGTGCGTCAGCACGTCGGCTTCCCGCACAGCGGATACTCGCTGCTGGGCATCAACAATCGCGACCTGGCGACGATGTCGACGGACATCCGCCACACCTTCCGGCTGCTCGACCTCATCGACGATCGTTCGATCCGGCGGGTGCTGGTCAGCGAGTCGGGGATCACCACCTCGAACGATCTCGCCCGACTGCGCGAGCACGGGGTCAACATCGTGCTGATCGGGGAGCACCTGATGCGACAGGCCGATCCTGGCGAAGCCCTGCGGCGTCTGCTCGAGCAGGCTGCGTGAGACGGTTCAGCAGGCGCTCCGCAATCTGCACCGCGTTGAGAGCCGCACCCTTGCGGATCTGATCACCGCAGACGAAGAGCTCGAGGCCCATGCCCGGGTCCTGCGAGCGATCGGCACGGATGCGTCCGACGAGGATCTCGTCGCGACCGGCGGCATCGAGGGGCTCCGGAAAGCGATTGCCGGCGCGGTCGTCGACCACGCGCACTCCCGGGGCCGTGGCCAGAATCTCGCGAGCCCGATCTTCCGTGAGCGGACGTGCGAAGGTGAGATTGATCGACTCGGAATGGGCCCGGAGCACCGGAACCCGCACACAGGTCGCAGCGACCCGCACCTGATCGTCGTTCCACATCTTGCGGGTCTCGGTGAGGAGCTTGGTCTCTTCCTCGTTGTAGCCGTCGGGGCCGATTGTGGTGTTGTGGCTGAAGACGTTGAAGAGGTACTGCCGCTTGAAGATCTCGGTCTGGAGCGGGCGATCGGCCGACCAGTCGCGGGCCTGCTGCTCAAGCTCCGCCATCGCCGCGGCACCCGCGCCGCTGGCCGCCTGATAGGTGCTGACCACCATGCGGGTGACCGTCGCGGCTCGATGGAGCGGAGTGACCGCGACCAGGGCGACGATCGTCGAGCAGTTCGGGTTGGCGACGATGCAGGGAGCGTTGATTGCATCGAGCACGTCGCCGTTCACCTCGGGCGTGACCAAGGCGACGGACGGGTCCATCCGAAAGCACGAGGAGTTGTCGATGACATACGCCCCGGCCCGCACGGCAATCGGCGCAAACGGCTTGCTGATCACCTTGCCCGCCGAGAAGAGGGCGATGTCGACTCCCCCGAAGCTGCGTTCGTCAAGCGCTTCGACCTCGAGCTCTTCGCCGCCGAAGCGCAGTCGCCGACCGGCGGAACGCGGCGAGGCGAGCAGCCGAAGCTTCGACATGGGGAAGTTGCGCGAGGCCAGAAGCTCGAGAAACTCGGCCCCGACAGCTCCTGTGGCACCGACGATTGCAACGCATGGACGAGCGGGAAGAGACATCGGGGGAAGAGTAGGAAGGGGTCGTCGGCTGCGCCGACTGGGTTCGTTGGCTGGCGCCAACGAACTGAGGTGTGCCGCGTGCGCGGCACCTTCTTGAGGCCGGAAATGACGCCGATGGCGGTCGCACGAACTCCTTGGTGCAGGGGCGCGGCGGCATTCCTGGCGATTCAGTTGTGGCTGCGCGGGTTGCGCGGGTTGCGCGGGCTGCGCACGGGGAGGACCGGACCTGTCACGGACCGGTCAGACGTTCTGTGTGCGAGGCATCGCACCCCCGCGCACGCACTCAATCGGGCAACCCTGCGGCTCCCAGCTCCCTGCTCCCAGCTCCCTGCTCCCTGCTCACGCAGCGAGCCGCCTATCTCTCAATGAGGCTCCTCCCCGTCATCGCCCCGGGCTTCGGAACTCCAAGCAGTTCCAATATCGTCGGGGCGAGGTCGGCGAGGCGTCCGTCGGGGCGGAGGCGCTTTCCGCGAAGTTCGTCGGCGACGACGATGCAGGGCACGAGATAGTTGGTGTGGGCGGTGTGCGGGCAGTCGTGGAGGGGGTCCCACATCTGCTCGGCGTTGCCGTGGTCGGCGGTGACGATGGCAGCGCCGCTGCGGGCCAGCACGGCATCGACGATTCTCCCGACGCACTCGTCGACCACCTCGCAGGCGGTGATGGCCGCGGAGAGCACGCCGGTGTGGCCGACCATGTCGCCGTTGGCGAAGTTGACGATGATCACCTCCTCGCCGTCGATGGCCGCGATCCGCTCGAGCACGGCGTTGCACACCGCCCGGGCCGACATCTCCGGCTTCAGGTCGTAGGTGCAGACCTCGGTCGGACTCTGGATCAGGATCCGACGCTCGCCAGGGAAGGGCTCCTCGCGGTAGTCGTTGAAGAAGAAGGTGACGTGGGGGTACTTCTCGGTCTCTGCGCAGTGCAACTGCGTGAGGCCGGCAGTCGCCAGAGCCTCGCCGAGAATCAACTCCATCTTCGGCGGCTTGACGAACGCCACATCGACCGGAAGTCCCTCCTCGTAGGCAGTCAGCGTGCAGAAGGAGAGCCCGGCCGGACGGACGCCGCGATCAAAGCCGCCGTTCTTCACTCCGGACCAGGCCACCGCGTCAAACACGAAGGCCGTCGTCAGTTCGCGGGGACGGTCACCACGGAAGTTGAAGAAGATCACGCTGTCGCCGTCCATGACCGGGCACGGTGGGTCGATCTGCGTGGGTGTGATGAACTCGTCGCTGGTCCGTCCCGCATCGATGGGCGCAGCGGTGTAGCGAGAGAGCGCCTCCTCGACCGTGGCGGCGCGGCGGTCGATGATCGCGGTGAGGCATTTCCAGGCGACGTGCACGCGCTCCCAGCGATGATCACGATCGAGCGCGTAGAAGCGACCGATCACCGACGCAATGCGTCCGACTCCGATCCGGGACATCGCTGCTTCGACCGTACGGAGATATCCCGCGGCGCTCGTCGGCGGCGTGTCACGACCATCGGTGATGGCCTGCAGGACCACCTGATCGCCGGTGAGCCCCGCGCGTCGGGCGATATCGAGGAGCGCAAGCAGATGCTCGAGATCGCTGTGGACCTTCCCGTCGCTGACCAGACCCAGCAGATGCACCACCCGGCCCGTCTCCTTGGCGCGGGTGAAGGCGTTCCGCAGCACGGGGTTCTCGAAGAAGGAGCCGTCTCGAATCGCTCGGGTGATCCGCATCAGCTCCTGGTCGACGATGCGGCCGGCGCCGATGTTCTGATGCCCCACCTCCGAGTTGCCCATCACCGCGTTCTCGCCCGAGCCGGGGAGACCGACATCCTCGCCGCTGGTGCGGATCAGCGTGCGCGGGAAGGTGCGCTCGAGATGGTCCGAGACCGGAGTTCGAGCCAGCGTGACGGCATTGAAGGAGGCGTGCTCGGCATGGGGGTTCTCTCCCCAACCGTCGCGGATGATCAGCGCCACCGGACGGTGGCGAATCGAGGGCGTGGACATGTCGGCAGCGATGGTACTGGCGGACCCGCCAGGAGCGAACGAGGCTCGACGGTCCCGATCCCGCGGCAATCGATCGGTCGACCCCGGCAATGGGCATAGCCTCGATCCATGCCGACCGCAGCCGAATCACCGTCGAGCGCCACCGTCGATCCCGAATTGCGCGAGCGATACGAGTCGGTGAAGTCGCGAATCGCCTCGGCGGCACCGCGCGGGGGGCGTCGCCCCGAGGATGTGCTGCTCGTGGCGGTCAGCAAGCAGGCGCTTCCGGCCCAGATCGCTGCGCTCGCCGAGCTCGGTCAGCGGGACTTCGGCGAGAACCGGGTGCAGCATCTGGTCGAGCGGGTCGAGTCGGTTGCGGGCTTGTCCTGCGCCGCGTCGCTGCGCTGGCATCTGATCGGGACGCTCCAGCGCAACAAGGCCAGGAAGGCGATCGAACTGACGCGGCTGATCCACTCGGTCGACAACCTGCGCATCGCCGAGACGCTTCACGACGACGCGGCCCGGAAGGATCGGTCCGTGTCGATTCTGATTCAGGTGAACATCTCCGGCGAAGCGACCAAGCACGGGATGAATCCACGGGCGGTGATGGCGGTGGTCGAACAGATGCAGAACATGACCGGTCTCGATCTTCGCGGCCTGATGACGATGGCCCCGGCGAGCGACGATCCGGCTGCGGCCCGACCGGTCTTCGAAGCGTGTCGAGAGCTCTTCGAGGAGATTTGCCGGGCGAAGCTCTGTGGTCCGAACTTCAACGTGCTGTCGATGGGAATGAGCGGCGACTTCGAAGTTGCCATCGAGTGCGGCGCCAACATGGTCCGCGTCGGCACTGCCATCTTCGGCAGCCCGCAGGCCGCCTGAGCTGGCGTTGAGAGCCGCTGCAGCGGTCGTCATGCGCGGACGATTGGCGCAGACGTCGAAGAGTTTTCTGTGGCGAGACGACAGATCGTGAAACCCTGCGCATCAGGAGCCATAGAAGTCGTGGGTTCGATCGAGGCGACGCACGCGACGCCGAGTCCGAACCCCGTCCTGCTCGAGTCCGGGGAGCCGGGAGGCGAAACCGCCTCTCGTCGCACACGCCACTCTGCGCATCCGCGCTGGCTCGCTCGCGAGCTGGCGCGGACTTTGTGCGCGGTGTCGTACGATCGCGGAAGTTGGTTCCACGGAACTCTTGCGTGACGAATAAGGAGCATCGATCGCATGCCCAACGAGCACGATGCCTCATCCTCCTCCGCCCGGCCCGAGCCCCTGTCACTTGTGGCCGCGGAGATCGAGGCCGAACCCTGTCCGAACTGCGGGAAACCGCTTGCGTCGCCGAATGACGTCCTGTGCGTCCACTGCGGCTACGACCTCTCCGCCGTCACCCAGCGGGCGACGATCCTCGGCCGTCCTGTGGAAGTGGAGCGTGTCGAGTCGACGGCCTCCTCTGCAGAGGTCGCAGCCGGAGCATCCGAGCGTTCGGCGGGAAGCGCTCCGTTGGGGGGCGTCCTCGTCCCGCGGCGGGAGCTGCCACTGCCCTGGATCACCGCCGGACTCTGCGCCGTGGCCATGCTCGTCGGGCACCTCGCGGGACTCGGCGGACTCTTCCCACGCGTCGAGGGCCTCTTCCGGGCCACCGATGGAACCTTCACGAGCGCGACCGTGCTCTGGCCGGAGCGGCTGATCGAGACGGCTCGCTTCGGCGTCCGCTCCGGACTGACCTGGGCCGCCGCGATGCTGGCAATCGCATTCATCGCCCGACTCCGCGCAGCTCGGATCGGCGAACTCGCGACCTTCGCGGCGAGGGTCCTCGCAATCGTTCTGGCGGCGAGCATGATGCGACTGATCCAGCTTCCGGATCGATGGCTGGAAATCTCGCTTGAACTGGTCCTGCAGTGCGCGGTCTTCGTCGGACTGACCTCGCTGTGGCTGCGGCTGTCGCTGGTCGAGGCGGCCCAGGCCTTGGCCGGAACCGCAATTGTCATGCTCGTGCTGCACGGCGTCGCTCGCGCAGTCATCTGGGCCGGCTGATGGGCCGGCTGATGGGCCCGACTGATGGGCCCGACTGACGGGCCCGACTGACGGGCTCGACTGAAACGGGCTCGACTGAAACGGGCTCGACTGAAACGGGCTCCGCGCGCGACACGCGGCGCATGTGACTCAGCTCGCCCGGCCGAGGGCGGTGCTTACGGCCGACTGCCTGTCGACGACCTCGACGCCTTCGCGCGCTGCGCCGGTCTCGCCCGCGGCGCCGCCCGGGGGCGTGGCCGGCTGCTCGAGAGGCTGAGCAGGATGCCGCTCGGCCTCGCGGCGATCCCAGCGACGGTGGTAGCGGGCGATTTCCAACTGCGAATATGTGCTGCGACAGCGGTAGCACACCAGCCGTTCGCGCGAGAAGAGCAGGATGGCGACATCGATCAGAAGCACCAGGACCAGTAGCGAGAGGACCTTCGGGTCGGCGGCGTAGCCGAGGGCCGAGACGACGGCACCGGCAAAGGCGAGGACCACGACGAAGAGGGTCAGTTGCGGAAATGACTTGCTCTTGAACATCGCCGCGCAGCCGCAGGAGGTGCAGCGACGAAGGTGCCCGGCGTCGTCGAGAGCGCCGTCCCAGTTGAGGAAATGCTCGCGATCGTGCCCGGCGAGAGTCACTCGGGTGGGGCGGGTTGCGGGGTCCACCACGACGCGACCGAGGGGACGACGCGCGTGATCGCGGAGATCGATCAGCATCGTGCGATGGTACGAAACGAGGCCCGGCGTCGTCGCGAGACGGAGCGGCTGGTCGGGTCGAAGGCGTTTCGTACCATGCCCGACCTGTGGCTCACGAACTTCACTGGCTGCGTTCCCTGCGGGGACGATTCCTTGTTCTGGATGGTCCGGACGGCTCGGGCAAGAGCACTCAGTTCCGGCGGCTCGCCGAGCTCTGTCGAGCCGGCGGCCTGCAGGTGACCGAGACCCGCGAGCCCGGCGGCACCGAGATCGGGGAGCAGATCCGCCGAATCCTGCTCGATCCCGCCAACGTCGAGATGCACGTGCGGTGCGAGATGCTGCTCTACATGGCCAGTCGTGCGCAGCTTGTGCACCAGCGCATCGCTCCGGCGCTTGCGGAAGGTCATCTGGTCCTCGCCGACCGGTTCATCTCCTCCACACTCGCATACCAGGGAACCGCCGGAGGACTCTCGCCGATTGAGATTCTTGCCGTCGGCGCCGTGGCCATCGGCAGCGTCCGGCCCGATCTCACGATCCTCTTCGATGTCGACGAGGCCACCGCGGGGCGGCGACTCAATCCGATCCTCGATCGAATGGAGCAGAAGGGTCAGGAGTTTCATCGACGAGTGCGCGAGGGCTACCTCGGACAAGCCCGGCGCGACCCCGACGGACATCTGGTGGTCGATGCGCGGGCGGAAGCCGATGCGGTGTGGGAGAGCCTCGAGCGTTCGCTCCGAGAGTGGGCGGTTGCCCGCACCGGGGAGTGAGGCGCCAGCCGTCGGTGCGCGACCTTCGCCGCACACCTTCGCCGCACACCAGCGCCGCACACCAGCTCCGACCTCCGACTCAGGATCGGGAACCGATGGTCATTCCCTCGAGCGGAATGATCTGGCCCTTCGAATCGACTCGGAGCTGATCCGTCGACAGCAGATAGCCCAGCACCGCCACCTGGAGATCCCGCTTGGCTTCGGCGAGTCCATCCTCCGCCCGCAGTCGGGCATCGATGGCATCGCTGCGGTCGCGCGGGCTGGCGCGGTCGGGCGCGGCATCGATCGAGGCCTCGCGAAGCGCCGCGATGCGGACGTTCTCCTCCTGCAGTCGGATGCTGAAGAGCGCCCGATCGATCTGGCGGACGGCGCTGCGGATCTCGACGGCGATGCGGTCGCGGGCCTCGCTGAAGGTTCGCCCGGCCTGCTCGAGGGCGATCTGGGCCTGGCGGAGCCGAGCGCGCTCGATCTCTCGATCAAGCGGCAGATCGAAGGCCACGCCGCCCACGAAATCGGTGTCTTCGCCTGAAAAGCGAAGGCCAGCGCGATCCCGGTCGGGATCGGTGGGCACACTTGCCGAACCGAACACCGACAGATCGGGAAGAAGCTGATTGCGGGCCACGTCGAGACGACGCCGCGTGTCGTCGAACTGGTCGCGCTGGTTCTGAAGATCCAGTCGGAACTGCAATCCGATGACCACCGCCTCGTCGATGGAAGCTCGCGGGGTGGGCAGGGCCGGATCGCCGTATTCGATTGCGAGATTCTCCTCCGCCGGCATCCCGATGCGGATCTTGAAGCGATCGACGGCGAGTCGATAGGTCTCCTTCTGCGCCGCCAGTCGGTCGCGTGAGAAGAGCGTGTCCTGCACCGCCAGTGCCGCCTGGAAGCCCGCCTGCCGACCGGCTTCGAAGAGGGCCCGTTCCCGCGCTTCGGCCTGTTCGAAGGAGATGAGCTGCCGCTGGGCGTTGTCGATGGCCTGCTTCTGCACCACGAGGTCGAGGTACTCGCGGGAGATCTCGAAGACGTAGAAGCGTCGGAAGCGTTCGAACTCCCGCGCGGCGTAGATCAGATTGCGCTCGGCCTGGATGCGGTCCTCGCGCGCCGAGAGTCCGGCGCCGCGAAGCAGCGGGATGTCGCCTTGAACCAGAAACTCGGCCGACTGCACGCTGTTGTCGGAGACGCGGCGGTTGAGGTCCTCGGTGGCTCGCGCAAGAAGAGAGGCAGAAACTTCGCCGCCATACGGAAGGCGCTGCCTCACCGTGAAGTCGTTGACCACCGAAAGGGCCGCGTCGTAGAGGCCGGCGTCGCCATCGGCAGTCGCAGTGGCCCGGACTTCGTCGAAGAAGCGAGGTCCCCACAGGTGCCGTTCGATCAGCAGTTGCAGCGAGGCGATGACGTAGGACTCGGCGGCGTCCTGATACTCGCGCCCGTTGGCGATGGCGTAGGCGATGGCGCCGCGCAGATCGAGGGTGATGGCCGTGGCGGGATCGTCGAGATCGGTGAGGCGTCGAGACAGCGACTCGGGGTCGTCGGCGCGACTCTGGAAGGCGATTTCGCGGGCGTCTGGATTGCGCGTCGCGGGGAGCGCCGGGTCCGGACCGAAGTTGGGACCGGCGTCGCCGTCAGGAATGTCCCGGATGGGCCAGTCGGGCTTCACGGAGGCGTTGATGCTGGTCGAGCCGCTGTCGAGCAGTGCAAGCGTCCGCCGATCGATCGCCTGCATTCCCGAATCGCAGCCCGGGACGAACGACAGCCAGAGGGCCGGAAGAAGGAGGACGACAGGAAGGTGGCGCATCGGAGGTGAAGATTCGGGTCGTCCCCGTCAAACGGGGCCGAGTCTAGGTGAACCGTCAGGGGCCCGCACGGTCCGGTTCGGCACTCCCGCCGTCACCTCACGGTCACCTTTGCGAAGGTCCCGGCTTTCGGTCAAGATGCCCCACTTCGGTCCTCGAGCGAGCTCGCCCGGGGATCCACCACCGGCCACTTGAGCGCCGCAGTTCGCCCATGCCAAGCGTTTCGTACGACGGTCAGAGCTTTCAGATCAATGGTCGCCGCGTGTGGCTCTGCGGCGCGTCGATTCCGTATGCCCTCATTCCGCGGAGCGAGTGGAAGTCCGCAATCGCCGCGGCGAAGGACTCGGGATTCAACACCATCGAGACTTCGGCGCCGTGGCTTCTCCACGAGCCTCGCCCGGGGCGCTTCACCTTCGCCGACGGCCTTGATGTCCGTCACTTCATCGAACTCTGCGGCGAGGCCGGGCTTCGGGTCCTGCTCCGCGCGGGGCCCTTCATCGGTGGGCGGATCGACGGCGGAGGGCTTCCGACCTGGCTGGCGGAAGTGCCGGGAATGGCGATCCGGCAGGGCACCGATGTCTTCATGGAGCGGGTGAGCCTCTTCTACCACCGCCTTTTCGAGCAGGTGGTCGAGCTCCAGGTCACGCGGCCCGCACCTGCGGGACGCGAGGGCGGCGCCCTCCTGCTCGTTCAGATCGAACACGCCTGGCACTGCGCCAACGAGGAGCAGGGCCGCAAGTACCTGCAGGAACTCGTGAGATTTGTGCGCGAGTGCGGAATCACCCTTCCGCTCCTGAGCGCCAACGACCTCTGGCAGGATGTCGAAGGCACCATCGAGACCTGGACTGGCTCCCGCGATCTGCTGGTGAACCTGCGGCAGCTTCGGGCGGTGCAGTCCCACGCTCCGCGGATCGCCTCGGAGTTCTCCACCAGCGGATTCGAAGTCTGGGGTGAGGATCCACCGGCGGATTCGGATCCGGGCGACGTGATGGTGAGGCTGGCACAGATCCTCGCCGCGGGCGGACAGCCGTTCGTGTCGCCGTTCCACCCGGGCGTCAACCTCGGATTCCTCGGCGGTCGACTGGCCGGCGGGGCGGCGCGATACGCCACAACCCGGGCCGCAGTCGGCGCTCCTCTCGATGAAGCGGGCCGTCGCGGCACCACCTTCTCGGCCATCAAGCGACTCGCCAGTTTTGCGACCTCCTTCGGACACGTCTTCGCGGAACTCGATCCCGACTACCACCCGATTGCCCTCGACGTCGAGAGCACCGCCGCCAGCGGCAAGTCGCGGAGCGGTGGGGGGCATTCGGTCGTCCCGCTGCAAGGACCCGAAGGCCGCATTGTCTTCGTCTTCAACGGCGCTCACGCCAACGGCACGGCGTCGCAGCCGATCACCCTCCTTCTCGAGAACGGCATGCGGATGCCGGTGCATCTGGGAGATCAGTCGGTCGGCTGGTTCGTGCTCGAGGTCGATCTGCTGGGGAGTGGAAACCTCGACTTCTGCAACCTCTGCCCGCACGCCTTCGTCGATCGATCGATTCTCGTCGTGCAGGGACCAGCCAAGGCCGCGGCGTTCCTTTCAATCAACGGCGGACCGCTCGAGGCCACCGTGCCGACGGGAACCGGGCAGCCGCTGGTCGTCGATCACAAGGGCACCACCGTGGTGATCTGCAATCAGGAGCAGATCGACGCCACGAGCCACGACGGCCGGCACGTCTTCGTCGGGTGCCGGGGATTCGATCCGGGGGGACGTCCCGTGCTGGCCCCGGGCTTCACCAAGGTGTGGCGCGTCGGCCGGGGAGGCGAGTGCAAGCCCGTCTCGGCGTCGGAACCGCCGCGACTCGCCCCCGCACCAGGGCTGGCCCCGTGGCGCTTCGCGGCGTCTTCGGCATTCGCCGCAGGGACTTCGGCGCGCTACGCGACCCTCGAAGGCCCCGCCAGTCTGACCGCATGCGGCGCCCACTACGGGTACGGCTGGTACCGCGTGCGACCGAAGAGCGGGCCGGTCAGGAAGAAGCTCCTGCATCTGATCGGAGGGGATGACCGGCTGCATCTCTTCGTCGGTGGGGAACTCACCCGCATCGTCGGTTCAGGACTCGGGGCGGCGCCTGCGCCCTTTGATGCCCGCATCGGAAGCGATGTTCCACTCGTGGTGCTTGCCGACAATCTCGGTCGCTTCGTCGAAGGCAACGACGCCGGCGAGCGCAAGGGCCTTGCCGGTCCGATCTATGAAGTGTCCCCGCTGAAGGGTGTGCGGGCCAAGCGGGTGGACGCGCCGCCGGCCGATCCGTTCAAGCTTCGCGGCTTCATCGCCCACCGCGCCAGTGGCCAGGCCGGCAGCACATCGCAGATGCAGTGGACCTTCACGCATCGCCGAAAGAGCAAGCTGATCGTGAGTGTCGGCGGGCTGCGGCAGGCGGGGACCGTGGTCCTCAACGGCGTGCCGATTGCGTACTACGCCGGCGCCAGCGGTGGCATGAAGCTCAACGTGCTGATCGACCCGGCCACGACCAGCGGATTCAAGCCCGGGATCAACCAACTGCGATTCTCGTCCGATCCGCTTCCCAGCGGAGTCGACGAGGACTCCAGCAAGGCCCTGCAGCTTTATGAGGTGCTGAAGGATCTCTCGGTCGACGCTCAGTGGAGTTTCGCGCGATGGGAGCCGCCGGCGATGCGCGAGATGGTCCTTGGCGGGAAGCCCAAGCGAGGCACTCCCTCGTGGTGGCGGACCACCTTCGAGTCGCGAACGCCCGCGGCGCTGTGGCTCTCGGTCAAGGGACTCAGCAAGGGCGCCGTGCTTCTCAACGGTCGACCGCTCGGTCGATACTTCAACTGCACGGGAACAGGCAAGGCCGTCGGGCCGATTGCGCCGCTCTACATCCCGGCGGCGCTCCTGCGTCACGACCGACCGAACGAACTCTTCGTCTTCGACGAGCACGGCTTCGCACCGACGAGCGTGCGGCTCTCGAACAGCGGCAAATAGAGCTGCAACAACGAAAGCTGCGGCAAGTCGAGCTGCCTGGGCGGTTCACACCGCGCTCGGATGCCAGATCGTCTTGATCTCGACGAACGGTTCGAGCCGCCCCAGGGCGCTCTCGGTCTCGTCATTCAGCCACGCCTCGAGACTGCCGCGAGGAGCGACATGAACTCGCTTCAGGTTCTCGGCCGCACCACTCCGCAGTTGGACGATCTCGGCGTCGTCGAGGTCGGCCGCGGAGACTGCGCGAATCTCCCGGTGCGATGAGACATGGACGAGGAGCTCGTCGCGCCGACCGGTGAGGATGTTGACGACTCCGGCCGGGACATCGCTGGTGGCGACCACCTCGCCAAGAATCGCGGCAGGAATGGGGTTCAGCTCGCTCGCCAGACACACCGCAGGATTTCCAGCCGCGAGCACCGCGCCGAGGAGAGCGACAAGGCCGAGAAGCGGGGGCGCATCGGGGGCGACGATTGCCGTGACGCCGCTGGGCTCGGGAAGCGAGAAGACGTGGTACGCGCCGGAGACGGCAGCACGGCGACCCAGGATCTCGGCGTGTTTGTCGCACCACCCCGCAAACGAGACCAGCCGATCGACGGCGGCGCCGACTTCCGTTGACGCACTGATTCCTGCGGGCCTCGCGGACTTCGTCCGACTCCGCGTCGGCCGCGCCTCTGCGTGCCGACGACCGGCGACCTCGATCGCGTCGGCGAACTCCGCGCGGCGACCATCGAGCATCTCGGCCATTCGATAGAGGATCTGTCCGCGGTTGTAGGCGGTCATCGAAGCCCATTTCGAGGCCGCGCCGCGCGCCGCCTCGACCGCATCGCGCAGATCCTTGCGGGAGGCGTGGCACAGATGCGCGACGACCTCGTCACGGTGGTCCCCGATCAGCAGCGATCGCCCCGATTCGCTGCGGGGAAAGGCCCCATTGATGAAGAGCTTGTAGGTCTTTGGAATTCGCGTGGGACCGCTCATCGTGCGCCCCGCGTGCGCTTCGCCGCGCTGCCCCGGGGCGGGAGTTTCGGGCCGCGTGTGCCGGACGCGGCCGCGATCGCCGGCGGGCCGTCGAGTCGCAGATAGCTTCGCAGCCCTGCGGCGCCGCCCTCACGGCCAAAGCCGCTCTCCTTGAAGCCTCCGAACGGCGCCGCCGGATCGAAACGATTGAAGGTGTTGCACCAGACGACGCCGGCCTCGAGGTGCCGAGCGAGCTCGAAGGCCTTCGAGCCCTTGTCGGTCCAGACTCCCGCGCTGAGCCCGTAGGGAGACGCGTTCGCACGGACAATCGCCTCTTCGGGGGTCCGGAAGGTCATCACCGCAAGCACCGGCCCGAAGATCTCGTCGCGGGCGATGGTGTGGCTCGGCTGGACCCCGGTGAAGAAACAGGGTCGGCACCAGAAGCCGCGCGTCGGCAGCGCGGGGCCGCTGAACTCGTGCTTGACCGCTCCCTCGCGTTCACCCGCATCGATGCATCGAGTGATGGCCGCGAGCTGCGCCTTCGAATTGATGGCGCCGATGTCGGTGTTCTTGTCCATCGGGTCGCCCACGCGAAGCGATCGCAGACGATGGGTGAGCCGCTCGCGCACTTCGTCGGCCACCGACTCTTCGACCAGCAGTCGTGACCCGGCGCAGCACACGTGTCCCTGGTTGAACCAGATCGCCGAGACCACGCCCTCGACGGCCTGATCGATGGCCGCGTCGGCGAAGATGATGTTGGCTCCCTTGCCCCCGAGCTCCAGTGTGAGCCGGGTGCCCCGACCAGCGCACGACGCCGCAATTCGCCGACCCACCTCGGTCGAACCGGTGAACGCGACCTTGTCGACGCCGGGATGCTCGACGAGTCGCCGACCGGTCTCAGGCCCGCCCGTCACGATGTTGACGACGCCCGGCGGAAGGCCGACTTCCGCGAAGATCTCGGCAAGCCGCAGCGCCGTCAGCGAAGTGGTCTCCGCCGGCTTCAGCACGCAGGTGTTGCCGCACGCCAGCGCCGGCGCCAGCTTCCAGGCGGCCATCATCAACGGGAAATTCCACGGAATCACCTGTGCACAGACGCCCAGTGGCTCGGGAGCCCGTCCATCGCAGGTAGGTACGGCGTAGCGCAGCTTGTCGCACCAGCCCGCGTGATAGAAGAAGTGGGCGGCCACGAGGGGGAGGTCGACATCCCGAGATTCCTTGATCGGCTTGCCGCCGTCGAGCGTCTCGAGCACTGCGAGCTCACGCGATCGCTCCTGAATGCGGCGAGCAATGCGAAACAGGTAGCGAGCTCGCTCCTTCGGCGCGAGCTTCGCCCACGGGCCATGGGCGGCGCGGGCTGCCTCGACGGCGCGATCAATGTCCTTCTCGCCGGCCTCGGCGATTTCGCTGAGCGGCTCCTCGGTGGCCGGGTTGATGGTCGAGAACCAGCGTCCGCGACGGGGTTGCACGAACTCGCCCGCGATGAAGAGGCCGTGGCGAGGCGCAATCGTGACCTTGGTCGACTCCGGCGCGGGACCGAGCTCCCAGCCCGGCGACGATCCCTTCGGCGTGAGGCTCGGGCCAGCAGGCCTCTGCGATCGTGAGTCGGACGACACGCGGAGAGCATACCGGCGCGTTCCGGTCTGCCGGCCGCACCGCCGCAGAGGCCGTCGTCATGCGCCGGCACGAAACTCATGGGCACATACCATCGCCCCGTGCTCAAGATCGGACCGGTCGAACTCGCCACCCCTCTGCTCCTGGCACCGATTGCAGGTCACTGCGACCTCGCCTTCCGGATCCTCTGCCGTGAACTCGGTGGCGTGGGGCTCGCCAGCACCGACCTCTTGAACTGCCATGCGCTCCTGCGGGGTGCGGAGCGCTCGCTGGCGCTGGCGGCGACCTCCGCCGAAGACTCGCCACTGTGCATGCAGCTGTACGGGAACGATCAGGATCCATTGCCCGAGGCTGGAGTCTGGGCCGTCGACCACGGAGCGCGGGTGGTGGACATCAATATGGGATGTCCGGTGGACAAGGTGGCGAAGAAGCATGGAGGGTCGCTCCTCCTCTGCGACCCCGAGTCGACCACCAGACTGGCGGCACGAATTGTGGCGGCCGTCGACCGGGCCTCGGGGGGCCGGGTCCCCGTGACCGCCAAAGTCCGCCTGGGATGGGACCCGCAGCACATCGTGGCCCCGCAGTTGGCCGCGGCGCTGGAGCGGGTTGGCATCGCCGCGGTGACCGTCCACGGCCGCACCACGGTCCAGATGTTCTCGGGCCGAGCCGACTGGGGAGGCATTCGCCGAGTCGTCGAGGCTGTTGATTCGATCCCAGTGATTGGAAACGGCGACGTCACCGAGCCCGAACACGTGACCGAGATCATGGCTCAGACCGGCTGCCGGGGCGTCATGATCGGCCGCGGAGCCCTCCGAACCCCCTGGCTCTTCGCCCAAGCCGCTGCGTTCCTGGAGGGGCAACGACCGTCGGACCCGACACGGGCATTCAAGATTCGGACGATTCTTCGGCACCTCGTCCTGCTCATCGAGCACGCCGGCCCCCGCGAGGCCGTCGACTGCCTGCGGAAGCGGATCAGTTGGTATGGGAAAACGATGGGCCACGTGAAGCCGCTCAAGGAAGCGATCCGAACGGCACCCGATCACGAGGCCATGCGGGCCGCCCTCGAGCGCTGGCTTGAGGTGGCTGAAGCAGCCTGCGGGGCGGAGTTGGAAGACTCCCAACCCAGCTCGAACGCCTCGACCGATGGATCGGTCTGAGTCCAGATCGATCGCGACAGAATCGAGCACATTGCAACTTCTGGGCTTCCCTTGGAAGGGCTGGGCGTTAGACTGGCTTTCCCCGAGTTCGACCGGGGCGGAGGTAGGTCAAGGCAGGCGAAGAGGCAGGGAAAACTCAGGCCGCTACGCACAAAGCTCTTGACCGCCCCACTGTTTGGGTGGTACGTTGGTCGAACATTGGAGTGAACCGGTGCCGCAGTTCTCGGCACCGCATTGGTCCGACCGTCTCTCCCCCTCGGGGGAATGCGAGGCCTCAAGGAGGAAGAGGTAATGTCCGAAAGATTCAACTACATCCTGACTTCGTCGGCGACTGCGTTTATCGCCGGTGTGATGCTCACCGCATCCACCGCCGTCGCCGACACTTCCGTCGCCCCTAACCTGGCTGTCTCAGTCACCAGCAATTCCGGCACTTCCGTCTTCAACCCTGCCAATCACGGCAATGTCTGGGGTAACGGAAACAGCACGTTTAACTACGTCGGCCAGAAGAGCTCACCGAACGACTGGAACCTCGGTTGGAGCATGCTGGTCAATCCGGATCCGTTCGTGATCGCCAATCTGGTCGTCACGAATACTTCGGCGGTCACGCAGACGTTCATTCTGAGCGTTCTGATGCCGCTGGGCAGTCCGGTTGGCCCCTTCAGCTTCATCGGTGGCTCGGTGACCGGCAGCGTGACTGACAACAACGGAAACGGAGCCACTCTGGCCGCCGTCGCCGGTGATTCGGTCTACTCTGCGATCGTCGACAACGTCGTCGCTGGAACCCTGCTCCCGGCTCCCTTCTCGAAGACCGTTGGCAACTTCCAGTCGGGCGTCGTTGGGCCCGCCGCATTCGGTGATGCCGGTCCGGGGGGTATCCCCTCCCAGTTCTACATCGCTGCCAGCACGAACATCGGCATCACGCTGAAGTTCACGCTGACTGCGGGCGACTCCGCCTCGTTCACGAGCATCTTCGCCATCGAGGCGAATGATGTCCCGGGTCCGGGTGGACTTGCTCTTCTCGGTCTGGCTGGCTTCGTCGGCTCCCGCCGTCGCCGCGCCTGATCGGACGGGTTCAACTCAAGGCTTTCGACAGACCTGGCCTCACGGCCAGGTCTGTTTTTTGCCGTTACTGCTTCACTCTTCGGCGGGCGGCGCGAGCTCGGTTCTCCTCCGGCGTCAGATCGACCTCGGAAGAGCTCCTGCACGTTGCTGTGGACAGAGTGTCAATTCGAAGTGCACAAGATTTGGTGGTCGAAGTGGCCCCGGTAGGTGCAGTCCGACGGCGGCGAGTCGAGGACCGCGCGCAGTCCAGTTCTCACTCGGCATGTCCTGGTCGCAAGCGCCGCCGCGGTACGGCTTGAAGCGCGAAGGCAGAGAGCCGCACCACTCCTGGATGGCGTGTCTGATCCGCCAAGTTGGAACGACGAGAGTCCTGCGAAATCAGCCTTGTGGCTCGTGGCCACGAGGCGTCATCTCAGATGGCGAGTCCACTTCCTTTTCGCCGCACGCCGCACGTCGCAGGGACGGTTGCTGAGCGCTGGTCGAACATTGCCCAAGGCCTGTTTGGGATTCGATCGGGACTGGGCGGACCTGCGGGGCGTCCATCTGGAGAGTCTGAGGGAACCCGGCTGTCCCGTGTGCGAATACGGAGTGCCGCTCCCCCAGTCTTGCCTCTTATTCATGCGAATATTCTGCGGTCGCGAATGAGAGGGTGTTGCATGAGGAAGGGGGCGCGGTATAGTCGATGAACATATCGCCGCATCAGTGCGGTCGTGTTACAAGCGTCTTACGACTCTTCAGCAAGGGTCGAGAGAGATCCGAGAGGTCTAGGAGGGAACCATGTCCTTTTCGATTCGTTCCGTGAGCCAATTCGCTGGTCTGGCTGTGCTGGCCACTGCGGCCGTCACTGGCTCGGCTAACGCCGGCAACGGTCTGTCCATTCAGTTCAGCGTCGATAACGCGGCGCCCGCAATCTTTAACCCGTCAGGTACTGACCAAGGCTCGTACTTCAACTACTCAGGCTTTGAGTCCGACCTCTCGACGTACACGCTCGGCTACGACATCAATGCTGATGCCGAACCGGCCGTGAACTTCCTGAACGGCAACATCGTTATTCAGAACATCGATGTTGTGTCCCACACGTACTCGATCACCTTCATCCTCCCGATTTCGGCTTTCCGTCCTGGATCGCTGCTCGGCGGATCGGTGGCGGGTGGACTCACCACTGACTTCGACGGCGGTTCGCTGTCGACGGTCGGCCAGGGTTCGGTGTGGTCTGCTCTGATCAACGGAAATGTCGTCGCCACGCTGCTTAACGGCCCCGCTTCGTGGGGCAAGGCAGGCGCCGGCAGCGTCGACATCCCCGGGGAGTCGTTCGGCGATCCGATCCCGAGCCTTCCTGGCCCGGCGGTCAGTGGCTCGATTGCGGTGAATCTGACCTTCACGCTCACCGCGGGAGATTCGGCTTCGTTCACCAGCATTTTCGTGGTTGAGTCGATCCCGGCTCCTGCCACTCTCGCGCTGCTCGGTCTCGCAGGCTTCGTCGGCGGTCGCCGCCGTCGCGCCTGACGCGATCTCTGAAGCGTTCGATCCCTTGCTCTTGACACGGCCGCACAGTGCGGCCGTGTTTTTTCATTGTTCTTTTCATTGGATGGTTCTACGGCCCGCGGCGGCTTGCAGCGTCAGCGACGCCGTCTCGCCAATGCGAGTCGAATTGGGCACGTGGCAATCCACCAGGCTGGGACTACGCGCCGATGGCAAACACGCAATTGCAATCCGGTTCGATCCCACGCTGCGGCTGGGCTGCAGCGCAGCAGCGATCGGCACCGCCGTTCGGAGATTCGCGAACTGCTGTCACGGGATGCTCAGGTTCGTGTCGACGAGCCGTCGATCTTGGGAAGATCGTCGAGCCCCGCGAGCCCGAAGGTCTGCAGAAATTCCCGGCTGGTCCCGTAGAGCATGGGTCGGCCGACGAGTTCTGCGCGTCCCGTGATGCGAACGAGGCGCCGGTCGAGAAGACTCCGGAGCACTTCACCACACGCGACGCCGCGAATCGCTTCGAGTTCGGCCCGCAGAATCGGCTGGCGATACGCGATGATCGCGAGCGTCTCGAGGGCCGCGTGCGAGAGCCTGGCCTGCTGTCGCTCCCCTCGGAGGGCCTCGATGTCGGCGTTGAACTCTGGGCGAGTCAGGACTCGCCATCCGCCAGCCACCGCTTCTATTGAGAATGCGCGCCCAGCCCCGGAGTACGCCGCGTTGAGTTCAGAGACCAGGGACTCGATGAGCTGCTTTGAATTGGGCGCTTCGCGGGCTCCGAGCAACTCCAGAAGCTTGGCTCCGGAGAGCGGTCGATCAGCAGCGAACAGGATCGCCTCGAGCCGGGAAACCACGGGAATCGCGGATCCGTCTCGGGATGCGTGCTCGGCTGCTCCGGGACGACGCGGTGAGGAGAGCTCCTCGGCGGCGCGCGGTTCCTGAGTCGAGTGGTCCATGCCACGCAGCGTACGTCGGGCCTTTCGATGATGCCAGAGTCACGACTCGTCTGGTAAGGTCGAGTCGAGAAAAGCGACGTCCTGAATGCCAAGTTCCTCCTTGCTTCGCCATGACTCCATGAGTACTTTCGACCCGAGCGGCTTTGCACCTGGTGTAAGGAGGAGACACCAGTTGTTGCGGGCCGCTCTTTTATGCGCCCTGAGTGCCGAGTGGGCGGCCGCTTCCGGGCCCGCGCGACTCATCATCAGCGAGGTCGAGTGCATCGCGGTCGGGCCTGGCGACGCCTCGGGCCCGCATACGGTCGTCATCGAGGACGGGCGCGTTTCGGAGCTCCACCCCGGGCGAGTCGATCGTTTTCGACTCGGTGATCTCCTCGTCCGCGGAGCGGGACTTTGGCTGATCCCCGGGTTGATTGACGCGGGTGTCGGCCCCGCCCGGGCCGCCGACCTTCAGCTTGTGGCAATCGACGGAGTCACCACCGTCGTGCTCGCCGACGCGGCCGCGCGGGCGCGGTTCGAGGCGCTCGCGCGCAATGCCGAGCTGCCTCTGCCGCGGCTCGAGATCCGGCCACCGGCACTTGCTCCTGGCTCTCGGATCGCGGCCTTGGGACCAGAGGTCCACAATCCCGAACTGGACTCCGCCATGCGGCTCGTCGCCCCGGCGATTCGTGCCGACTGGGCGCAGCTCGGCGGACTCGCGACGCCCTCGGAACGACAGGGGTCGGATCGCCGCGGCACTGGTCGGGACGAGCGAGCGAAGGCCCTGGCCGGGCACGAGTCGTTCTCGGTGGCCAGCGGCATGATGGAGCCCTTCGTGCCAGCGCAGTGGGCCCTTCAACGTGAACTCGAAGCCTTGCAGGAGTTGAAGCTTCGGGCCTTCCCAGACGCCGCGTCTCTCCTTTCGGCGGTGACTCGAGGAGCGGCCGACGCGCTCGGCCGCGAGGACCTGGGGCGAATCGCTGTGGGGTCAACCGCCGACTTCGTCGTGCTCGAGGCCGATCCGAGGCTCGACCTCGCCGCCCTTCGTCGGGTTCGGGCGGTCGTGCTCCGCGGGCGGCTGGTCCCTCGAAGCGAACGAGAGATGATCGTGCAGGTGGTGGGAGACGGGGCGGGCTTCGAGTCCCGTGTCTTCGCCAGCGCGCTCGCGTGGTCCGACTGGCCCGACGCGATCTGGCGATCCCAGAATCGGATCGTCCTCGACGGGCTGCCGAGGGGGATCGAGCGGACCGTGGTGCGACGCACCGCCAGCGGATTCGAGACGCTCTGGCAGCAGGAACTTTGGCCTCCGCTCTCGAGCGTGCAGAGTCTCGACGCCCGCCACGACAGCCTCGGGCGACTGGTCGAGGCGACCCTCATCGTCCATTCGATTCGGGAACGGCTGCTCCTTCGTGCTGTTCGGACCGATGAAAACGGCGGATGGCGGCTCGAGTCGACCCGGGACCGAACGACCGTCGAGGGCGTCGTCCGCGATCCTCCGAGCGGACATGGGACCATCATGTTCGGGCCGATCCCGGGCGCCGTCGAGTTGTTCGTTGCGGTCGCTCGAGTGCCCGCAAGGATCTCAGGCTTCGAGCTCGATTTCGGCTCCGGCGCCGTTTCACTGCTTCCGCTGGAACTGACCGTCACCGCGGCCGTCCCATTGGGGGCGGATTCGGAGCGTCTGGCGCCCGGGACCATCGATCCGATCAAGGAGTCCACCGAGCCGCACGGCGGGGGCCTGGCCGCGACACCGGCGCGGGGGTCGCCGCTTCAGATGTTCTCCATTCGCGAGGGGTCGACCGGGTCGGTCCGAGCCAGCTTCGTGACTGGCGACTCGGGCTGGCCCAGACAATTTGCCTATCAGGTCCCGTTCGGGCTCTGGGAGATCCATCCAATGCACCAGGCGCCACAGCCAGAGCCCAGCGAGCCTGCCCCGTCCCCCTAAGGTCGTCGTGCCGTTTTCCTCTTCGGAGTTCCCCCATGCCCACCGTCCGCCGTCGTTCGACCTTCCTCGCCGCGATTGCGCTCGGCATCACCGCAGCGCTCGGTTCCGCTGCCGCCGCGCAGGGAGGTCCGCCACCGCAGGGTGAAGAGCGCGCCCCAGCGCGTCGCGGAGGCTTCTTCCGGGGAGCGGGCGGCTTCAACGATCTCGTCCAGCCTGAATTCCTGAGTCGCGACCTGCCGATGTTCGTTGACGGGCTCGAGCTCGACGATGGTCAGAAGACGATCGTCGAGGTAGTTCTCGCCGACTACGTGGCCGCGTTTCAGCTTGGCGTGGAGCCGGTCAGCGACTCGATTGCAGAAATCACCCCCCGGCTGTTTCAGACATTCTTCTCGCCGGAGATCCGCGAGCAGTTCCAGACGTCGTTCCAGGGCACCGAAGAGGTCATCCGTCGCCGCCGTGACGAAGCTGCGGCGGCAGGCGGCGAGCTGTCCCAGGAGGATGTGCAGGCGATCATCGAAGAGCGGATCGTGCGAGTGACCGAGCAGATCCGGGAGATGCGTCAGGCAAGCGGTGCTGACGCCGAGACCCAGAAGGTGATGGGAGAGCTGATCGAGAAGATCGATGGCTGGCGCGCCGAGCGCGACCGCATGCGCGTGCAGTTCGTCGAGAGCGTCCAGGCGCAGCTCCGGGAGAGCCAGCAGACGAGGTGGCCCGCATTCGAGCGCGAGCTCGATCGCGAGAAGACGCTTCCCCGTGGTCAGATCTCGGGAGAGTCGGTCGACCTGCTGCGGGTCCTCGACGAGATCGAGATGGAGGAGGCCGATTTCGCGAAGACCGCGTCGGTTCGCGAGTCCTACGAGCTCCGGCTCGCCCAGGCCCTGAAGGCGAGGAACGAGTTCCTGTCGCAGTCCGAACCTCGACTCCTTCGGGCGATGCAGTCCTTCGATGTCAAGACCGGAATCGACATCGTGAAGAAGCAGGTGGCCCTTCGGGTCGCACTGCGTGACGTCAACGAGGAGTTCCGGCCGATCATCGCCGCAGAGCTTCCCGAGAAGATCGGCACCGAGTTCACCCGAGGGGCCTTGCTGGCGGGATACGAGCGGGCATTCCGTCCCACGCGAGCCGACGAGGTGTTCGTGTGGGCTGAGAAGCTCGAGCTTGAGGAGTCCGCGGTGCAGCAGCTCCGCGAGTTGGAACTCCTCTACCAGCAGGAGCTCGACGTCGCGGCCCAGAAGTTGGTCGCAACGATGAAGAAGGAAGAGCCCCAGGAACAGATCAGACAAGCGGAGCGATTCGCCGGGTTTCTCACCGGAAACTTCGGTTCAGGCGGACCCGGTGGCGGCGGACCTGGTGGCGGGTTCGGCGGTGGCCGAGGGCAGGATCCGGTTCGAACCGGTATCCGCGAACGGCGCGAGGTCGGAGAGAAGTACATCGAGCGGATCGCCGCGATTCTGACTCCCGAGCAGGCCGCGGAGATGCCACAGCCCGAGCGGCGCGGTGGCGGTGGGGGACTCGACAATCTGCCGCCGGAGATGCGCGAGCGTGTGCTCGAGCAGGTCGACACCAACAAGAACGGCCAGATCGATCCCGACGAACAGGAAGCCGCGACGCGGATGTTCCGCGATCGATTCCGCCGCGGGGCCGATGGGGGCGACGCCTCCTGAGCCGGACACACGGCACGTTCGAACGACGAAATCAAACGACTGCCTCCGCATCCGCATCCAGCGGAACGCGAGGCAGTCGTTTCGTTTGGGAAGCTTCCGGACGGTCGAGTTGAAGTCGAACTGAATCAGCCCGCGAGACCTTCGAAGAGCGGCGTGCTCAGGTAGCGCTCGCCAAAGGAACAGGCGATGGTCACGATGGTCTTGCCCTTGTTCTCGGGGCGAGCCGCGACGCGGGCGGCCGCGCACACATTCGCCCCGGAACTGATCCCACCGAAGATCCCTTCCTCCCTCGCCAGACGACGGGCGTACTCGTACGCCTCCTCGTTGCTCACGACTTCGATCCCATTGAGCAGCGAGCGATCGCAGTTCTTCGGAACGAATCCAGCGCCGATGCCCTGGATCTTGTGAGGTGCGGGACGGCAGCCCGAGAGGACTGCCGAGGCGCTCGGCTCGACCGCGATGGCCTGGAAGGAGGGATTGTGCCTGCGGATGAAGCGGGTGACTCCCGTGATCGTTCCGCCGGTTCCGACCCCGGCCACGATCATGTCGACCTTCCCGCCGGTGTCGTTCCAGATCTCTGGTCCGGTCGTGGCCTCGTGGATTGCCGGGTTCGCGGGGTTGTCGAACTGCTGGGGCATCCACGCATTGGTGGTGCCGGCGACCATCTCATCGGCCCGACGAATCGCTCCGGGCATCCCTTCGGCCGCCGGCGTGAGAACCAGCCGCGCCCCCAGCGCACGGAGCAGCACTCGGCGTTCCATGCTCATCGACTCCGGCATGCTCAACGTGAGCTTGTACCCGCGAGAGGCGCAGACGAAGGCCAATGCGATTCCCGTGTTTCCCGAGGTCGGCTCGATGATCTCGGTCTCCGGCTTGAGCAGGCCGGCTCGTTCCGCGGCATCGATCATGGCGGCGGCGATCCGATCCTTCACGCTCGACATCGGATTGAAGAACTCGCACTTGATGAGAACCGTCGCCTGCCCTGGCGGGATCATCCGCCGCAGTCGAACGAGCGGCGTGTGAAACGTGGTGTCGACAATCGTGTCGTAGACGCGTCCGTGAGGCATGTCGAATTCCTGGGAGTCAGCGCGAGGCAACCCACCACGGGATCGTCGAGCCGGGTGGGTGGCATGGTAACCGTCGGCGATTCGAAGCGACTGGCGCTCTGATCAAGTCCAATTGCTCAGCAGCAGCCCGAGATCGGCGCCATCGACGATCCTGTTGCCGTCCAGATCGCCGAGGGGATCATCGGAACCCCACAGCGACAGCAGCTCGCCGAGATCGGCGCCGTCGACGACTCCATTGCCGTCGAGATCGCCGACAATCGGAGGATCCGCGAAGGTGATGCTGATGTTGTCGGCGCCGAGATCCCACATCTGAAAGATGAAGAAGAACTCGGGGTCACCGTAGAAGAACTGCACGCGGTCCACGTCGGTGATCACGGTGTTCCAGTCGGGCGTGCCGCCGGGTCCGAAGTTGATCGTGTTCCATCCGGGCGGAAGGGTCTCGGACTGGGACGGAATCGTGAACTCGAAGGACTTCCACCCTTGACCCGGCACTGGAATGTCTTGGCCGAGCGTGTAGACAGCCCAGTCATCCGACGAATTGGCCGGTGTTCCGTTGTTGTCGATGAGCATCAGGGCCAGCGGCCGCTGGGCGGCGGAGAAGTCGACGGCGATGGTCCAGAGATCGATGCCGATGGACTCCACGCCGGCGGCGCGGAAGTCGCCGGTGAAGACCGATTCACCCTGGGTCCTGAGCTGCGGGGCGAAGGTGTCGAGGTTGTCGGTCCGCAGATATCGACCGGGGTTGCCGCCGGACATCGGGTAGGTCACGGGAATTCCCCACGTCCACGAGCCGATGTTCGAGGGGGCGCCGCTTTCGAAGCCGACGGTGATTGTCGAGGCGGCGACCACCGGCGCCGCCGTCAAGGCCGCAAGTGCCGCCAGGCCGGTCAGGTTTCTCATCGATCACTCCTTTGGTCTGCCGACCCGGGCGTGGGTCGGTCCTTCAGGACGACAGTCTGACGACTCTTCGAGTCCGATTCCAGCACGCCGGCCGCTTGGGCGCGAGTTCGTCCTCCGCGAAGCCGCGGTCTCGCGACAAGGGCCCAGCAGACCGGGCCAGTCTCGTAGGATCCACCCCTGTGAGCCAGTCGCCCGACGTCCCCGAACGATCATCGTCGCTGCGCCGCGACGACCCCGCGCCCTCGCCCCCGCGAGAGTCGTTCCGCCCCGACTCAGTTGACGGGATCGACCACGGGCGCCTCGAGGAGGCCGTCGGACGGATCACGGAGTCGATCCTCGGTGACCCGAGAACCCATCGTCATTCGACCACGTTCCTTCCCGATCGAGACGAGGTCATCGCCGTCCTCGACCTTCTGCAGTGGCTGCTCTTTCCGGGGTTCTTCGGGCCGCGGCAGATCGCTGCCGATCGAATGCGGGCCCACGTGCGCGGAATCGTGGACGAGATTGCGGCGCGTCTGCTCCGCCAGCTCTCCGCAGCCTTCCGCTACGAACTGCGACTCGACAACCACGACTCCCGCTTTGATGGCCAGTGCGCCGAGAGCGACGCTCGAGCCGCCGAAGTCCTCGTGACCTTCATGCAGCGCATCCCCGAGATCCGCCGCCTGCTGAGTCTCGATGTGCAGGCTGCGCTCGACGGCGACCCCGCGGCCCGGCACACCGACGAGATCATCTTCTGCTACCCCGGGGTCTACGCCGTCGCCGTGCAGCGACTGGCCCACGCCCTCTTCCGCCTCCAGGCTCCGCTGGTCCCTCGGATCATGAGCGAACGGGCCCACTCGCTCACCGGCATCGACATCCATCCCGGCGCCCAGCTCGGACGGAGCTTCTTCATCGATCACGGAACCGGCGTGGTGATCGGAGAGACGACTCAGATCGGTGATCACTGCCGGATCTACCAGGGTGTCACGCTGGGCGCGGCCTTCTTCGAGCGGGATGACGCAGGCCGCATGGTCCGCGGCCAGAAGCGCCATCCGACCCTCGAGGACCACGTGACCGTCTTCGCGGCGGCGACGATCCTCGGCGGAACGACCGTCATCGGCGCCGGCAGTCAGGTCAACGGCGGCGTCTTTCTCACCTCATCCGTGCCGCCGGGCAGCGTCGTGCGGGCGCCCCGCTTCGAACTGTCGCTTCGCGCCAATCCCGAGACTCCTCCGGCGAGCTTTGCAATCTGACCTCCGTACACTGGCGGTTTCGATCGCCAGCGAGCCCCTCCATCACCCATGCCAACGCCAATCGCCAACGCCGCCCGCGCCTCCTTCGACACCCCGCTCGGCCGCCGGAGCGTCTATCGCCTCGATGCCCTGGCCTCGATGTTCCAACTGGATCAGGCGGGCGCCGCGAACCTCGAGCGGCTCCCGTACAGCATCAAGGTCCTGCTGGAGGCGTGCCTGCGCAATCTCGACGGCCGCATCGTCACCGATGAGCACGTCAAGGCCCTCTGCGGCTATGACGCCAGGCACATCTCAGGCGAAGAGATTCCCTTCATGCCGGGTCGTGTGCTGCTGCAGGACTTCACCGGCGTGCCTTGCGTGGTGGATCTCGCGGCGATGCGCGATGCGATGGTCCGGCTCGGTGGCGATGCCAGCCGCGTGAATCCGCTGGTGCCGTGCGATCTGGTCATCGACCACTCGGTGCAGGTCGACGCCTTCAACTCCAGCGCCGCACTCACGATCAACAGCAGCATGGAGTTCGATCGCAACGGCGAGCGCTACGAGTTTCTGAAGTGGGGACAGTCGGCCCTTTCCAACTTCAACGTGGTGCCGCCGGCCACTGGAATCGTCCATCAGGTCAACATCGAGTACCTCGCCAAGGTGGTCTGGGAGCGAGCCGCGCGGGCCGGTGATCCGGTCGGCGACCCGGTGCTCTTCCCCGACAGTTGCGTCGGAACCGACAGCCACACGACGATGGTCAACGGTCTCGGCGTGGTCGGCTGGGGCGTCGGCGGAATCGAAGCCGAAGCGGTGATGCTGGGCCAGCCGATCTACATGCTCATGCCCGAGGTCGTCGGATTCCGCATGACCGGTCGACTTCGCGAAGGCGTGACCGCGACCGATCTGGTTCTTCGCGTGACCGAGATGCTGCGGGCCCACGGCGTGGTCGACAAGTTCGTCGAGTTCCACGGTCCGGGCCTCGATCAGATGCCCGTGGCCAACCGCGCCACCATCGCCAACATGGCTCCCGAGTACGGGGCCACCATCGGGTTCTTCCCAGTCGACGATCGCACCCTCGACTACCTCCGCCTCACCGGCCGCACCGAGGAGCAGGTGAAGACCGTCGAGTGGTACTGCAAGCTTCAAGGACTCTGGCGCGATGACCAGCGGGTCATCAGTTACTCGACCGAACTTGCACTCGATCTCTCGAATGTCGTTCCCTCGCTCGCCGGTCCGAGGCGGCCTCAGGACCGCGTCTCGCTCACCGACATGAAGAGCGCTTGGCGCAAGGAGCTCGGCGGCTTCTACAAGAAGTCGGTGCCGGCCACCACCGGAGTCCCCACCGGAGCCGCTGCCGGAGCCGCTGCCGGGGCCGCCTCCCGATCGGCCACTGCGGTTGCCGAGGGCGACGGTGTTCCCGTGCTTCTCGATGGCCAGAGCTTCATGCTCTCTCACGGCGATGTGGTGATCGCCGCAATCACAAGCTGCACCAACACCAGCAATCCGAGCGTGATGGTGAGCGCAGGCCTTCTGGCCCGCAATGCCCTGGCGCGAGGTCTCCATCGAAAGCCCTGGGTGAAGACATCGCTGGCCCCGGGGTCGAAGGTCGTCACCGACTATCTCACTCGGGCGAAGTTGCTCCCGTCGCTCGAGAAGCTCGGGTTCTATGTCGTCGGGTACGGCTGCACCACCTGCATCGGCAACTCCGGCCCGCTGCCCGAGGCCATCAGCGCCGCCGTCAACGAGAACGACCTGGTCGTCGCCAGCGTGCTGAGCGGCAACCGCAACTTCGAAGGCCGCATCCACGCCGACGTCAAGGCCAACTATCTCGCCTCGCCGCCGCTGGTGGTGGCGTACGCCATCGCGGGAACGGTCGACATCGACTTCGAGAAGGAGCCGCTCGGGACCGATCCCAGTGGCAAGGCCGTCTACCTCCGCGACCTCTGGCCTTCGGAACTCGAAGTGCAGGAGACGATTGCCCGTTCGCTCGGCAGCGAGCAGTTCCGCAGCGAGTACAAGGACGTCTTCCGCGGATCGCCCGAATGGCAGGCCATCAGGACTTCGACCGGTGAGCGGTACCAGTGGAACGACGCCAGCACGTACATCCAGAATCCGCCGTACTTCGAGGGGATGTCGCCGACGCCGTCGCCGATCAACTCGATCCACGGGGCGCGGGTGCTCGCCAAGCTCGGCGACTCGGTGACCACCGATCACATCTCGCCCGCGGGCAACATCGGCACGGACACTCCGGCCGGGAAGTACCTCGTCGAGCATGGCGTGGCCCCGTCGATGTTCAACAGCTACGGCGCCCGTCGCGGCAACGATCGGGTGATGACCCGCGGCACGTTCGCGAACATCCGCATCCGCAATCAGATCGCGCCGGGCACCGAGGGGGGCCTGACGACCGACTTTCTTGACGGCAAGGTCAAGCCGATCTTCGACGCCGCCATGTCGTACAAGACCAGGAATGTTCCGCTCATCGTGCTCGCCGGGAAGGACTACGGGATGGGCAGTTCCCGCGACTGGGCGGCGAAGGGTGCGTTCCTTCTCGGGGTGAGAGCCGTGATCGCCGAGAGCTTCGAGCGCATCCACCGAAGCAATCTCGTCGGGATGGGCGTGCTCCCCATCACCTATCGCGCCGGCGAGACGGCCCAGACGCTCGGCCTCGACGGCACCGAAACCTTCGACATTCAGATCCCAATTGCGCTCCAACCGCGGCAGGAGATCACCATCACCGCTCGCGCGGCGAATGGCCCGGAGAAGACCTTCATCGGCATTGCCCGAGTCAACACCCCGGTCGAGGTCGACTACTACCGAAACGGCGGCATCCTGCACACGGTGCTGCGAAAGATGGCCGGCACGCTGCCGGCGTGACGAGGGTGTGAGTGTCGGCCGGGAGGGCCGAACGGAGCGCTCACGCAGCCATCAGCCCGCGGGGCTCTGCCCCGCGCGGCGTACGAAAGCGAGTGTCGGCCCGGAGGGCCGAACGGAGCGCTCAAGTAGCCATCAGCCCGCGGGGCTCTGCCCCGCGCGGCGTACGAAAGCGAGTGTCGGCCGGGAGGGCCGAACGGAGCGCTCACGCAGCCATCAGCCCGCGGGGCTCCGCCCCGCGCGGCGTACGAAAGCGAGTGTCGGCCCGGAGGGCCGAACGGAGCGCTCAAATCAATTCCAACTCAGCCCCTTCGGCCAATCCTTCCAGTGCTGTCGATCCGCCGAGGCCACCAGTCGGTTCAGCGATGCGAGCACGCCGCCGATGGTCTGGGCCCGACTCTCCGCGGACGGATCCTCGAGCAGCGAGTAGCGCGTCTCTTCATCGCGCACCAGAGCGAAGGCGATGATCTCGAGGACCGCGTGCGTGGGCACATCCTTGCGGTCGATCCACTCCAGCACGGCGTCGGCGGCGCACAGTCGCCGCAACTGCGGCCCGGCAATCAGCGCCCGAAGGCGTCGCCTGACCCCTTCGAGACCGGTCGAGGCGGCGCCGCTCCGCTCGATGGGCGAGACCCTGACGGTGCTGTAGAGATGCTCGGCGTCGGGCTCGTGGACGACCAGGATCCTGGCCCGACAGACACCTTGCAGCAGAATGTTGAAGCGGCCGTCCGAAAGCGCCTCGTGCTGCACGATCTGCCCGACGCACACGGCCTCCCGCATCAGCGGCTCGACACCCTCGACCCGCGATCGTCGAATCGTGGCCATGGCGATCTGGCCGCCACCCTGATCGGCGGCCGCCAGGCAATGGGCCACCATCTGCCGGTATCGCGGTTCGAAGATGTGAAACGGCTGGATCGCGTGCGGCAGCAGCACGAAGCCGGGCAGCGGGAAGACCGGCATCGGTCGGCCGAAGTTCACGATGATCGTCTCGTCTGCCATGAGCCGGGCGGATGCTACGCCCTCTCCTTCGGCCGGATCGGGAACCATTGGCCGGGAACAAGGCCGATTGGTTCGAACATTGAGCGACCGCGCTCTGGAAATCGGCCCCGGCCTTCCGCACACTGGAGGGCCGGCATCGACGCGGGAACCCTTCCGCGGCTGGTGCGTCGAAGAGCCTTCCGGCAATGCCGCCGGAAGCGCGAGGAGTGCCTCCATGAGTCGTCAGCGTGAATCTGGGCGGTGTGGCGTCGGTTCTGTTCGGACCAGGTCGACGATCGTTGCGGTCCTTGCGGCGGGACTCTCGGCGGCAGCCTCCGCGGTAGACCTCTCGGTCTCCGACATCATCTCGGTGCAGAGCGTGCAGCTCGGAAACACGCCGCTGATTGCAGGTCGCTCGACGATGGTGCGGGCCACCGTCTCGGTCACCGGCGCGGCCGTGGCGGTCCCCGGCGTCGATGCACTCCTGCGCGTCTACATCAACGGGGTGCAGGCTCCCTGGTCGCCCGTCTTCTCGACCAACGGCCCGATCGCTGCACCGCTCTCGCCGAATCTTGCCACGCTCGGACACTCGCTCAACTTCGTCGTGGTGCTGCCCGAGAGCGGCGACATTGATCTTCGCATTGAAGTCGATCCGCTCAATGCCATCGGCGAAACCAACGAGACCAACAATGCGCTCGAGAAGAAGAACCTGATCGCCCAGTGCAAGCAGATCGTCGATCTGGCCTACGTCCCCATCGACTATGTCCCAGGCGGCGGACTGCCCAGCGCGGCGTTCACCGAGCCTGGAGTCGGCGACGGCTTCGTCCGCGCCATCTACGGTCCGCGGGAACTGAACTACCACCGCGCTCCGGTCGCTCCGCTGGTCTGGACGCAGAGCGTCAACAGCAGCGACGATGCCCTGCTGAATGCCCTGCAGGACATCCTGCTGAACCAGATCCCGGCGGCGGGTCAGCCCAAGCCCGACTTCATCTACGGCTGGCTCAAGGGCAACCCGTACTCGGGCAACGGCCGGGCCAACGGCATTCCCGGCGACACCGCCTTCGGAAACACGGATCCGGCGCGATTCCAGCGGACCTTCGCCCACGAGCTCGGACATCTCGTCGGGCTCCAGCACAACTCCGCCACGATTGCGACCAACGGCATCGACGTCGAACATCACCTCGCCGACACCCAGTCGCTCCCGCAGCTCTTTGTGAACTCGAAGAAGGACATCATGGTGGCGGGGCTGCTGACCGCGGACGCCTTCATCCGCGAAGCATCGCTGCTGACCTTCCTCAACGACAATCGAGTGAAGTGCCTCGCTGGGTCTCCAGTCCAAGGCGGGGGCGCTCCGGGCGAGGACGACACCGCCGGGCTGCGAGTCAGCGGCGTGATCACCCACGCCCTTCCTCGCAGCGCAACCATCGATCCCGTGTTCGTCATCGACGAGGCGGCACCGACCCGCGACGATCCCACCGGCGACATCCTGATCCTCGCTCGAGATGCCGATGGCAATGCGATGACCGCCATTCGCTCGGACACCCGCCGCTCCCGAATGGTCTGCAGCGGCGCTGCGGAGATGCACCCCCGTTCGCCCTTCTACGTGGTGGTCCCCCGATCGATTGACGGAGTCACGGTCGAGTCGATTGAGATCATCGACCTGCTCTTCCAGCAGTCCCTCGGCACTCTGGCCCGCTCCGCGAACCCCCCGGTGATTGCCGTCGTCGAGGTCGTGCCGGTCGCCGAGGGCGCGGTGCCCGGGGGACCCGACCCCGTCATCATGACCGGGCAGGTGCGGATCGCCTGGAGCGCCTCCGATGCGGACGGTGACGAACTCGTGCACCACGTCTTCTACAGCCCGGACGAAGGAGCCTCGTGGGTGCCGGTGGCGATGAACGTGACCGCCCAGTCGCTCGAATTCGACAGTTCGTACCTTCCTTCGACGCAGGGCTTCGCCGGCCACTTCCGCGTTCGCACGAGCGATGGATTCGGCAGCGTGGATTCGCCGATCCACGTCGCTGCGGCGATGGGAACCGGGACCCCTCCGGACGTTCACCTGATCACTCCGAACTCGAACTCGACTCACCTCCAGTCGGCGTCGGTCGTGCTCCACGCCTCGGTGTGGGATCTCGAGGACCAGTACCTTCCTGAGAGCACGATCTCCTGGTTGTCTTCGCTCGACGGCGAGGTCGGGAGCGGACGACTGCTGGTCAACGCATCGCTCTCGCCAGGGACGCATCTGCTCTCGGTGACCGCAACCGACACCGACGGACTCAGTTCGACCGACACCACGACGATCACGGTCACGGGGCGCGAGGTCTTCCCGTCACCGGATCTTGACAGTGACGGCGCAGTCGACGGCCTCGATCTGGGCACCCTGCTCTCGCAATGGGGTGGTCCTGGAACCGCCGACCTCGACCTGAGCGGCGTCGTGGACGGCGCCGATCTCGGCCTTCTGATTGCCAACTGGACGAGCTGATTCGAACGGAAGGATCGAATCGACCGCATGGCGAGTATCGAAGGTTGCTCCGACGCGGCGTCGGTCGTACGTTCGAACACCCCGCGACTGCTGCAGCCCCTCGGTCCCATCGGATCGCGCTGTCGCCGACTCCCTCCCACGGATCATCCTCCCATGCCCTTTCCTTCGAATTCGCTTGGCTCCCTGGCCTCGACCAGTCTCGTCGTGGCGCTCGTGTTCGCCGCAGCCCCGATTGCGCTCGCCGACACGGTGGCGATCACCAGCGATCGCGACAACACCCTCATACAGGACGCAAGCGGATCGCTGAGTCTGGGCAAGGCCTACAGCTTCTTCGCGGGTCGAGTCGACAACGCCAACGGCGGCGGGCTTCGCCGTCGCGGACTCCTTCACTTCGATCTCGCGGGCGCCGTGCCGGCCGGCAGCACGATCACCGCAGTCACCCTCAAGCTCCACATGTCGCAGACCAGCGCCGGGCAGCAGACCGTGCGGCTTCGCAACGTGCTTGCGAACTGGGGCGAGGGCGCGTCATTCGCCTTTGGCGGGGCGGGCGCCCCGGCCGAACCCGGAGACGCCACCTGGCTTCACACCTTCTACCCCGGTTCGTTCTGGTCCGTCGCGGGGGGAGAGTTCTCCGCAGTCGACAGCGCCACTCGCAACGTCGCGGGAACCGGCTTCTACATCTGGGGCAGCACCCCCGCGATGGTCGCCGACGCCCAGGCGTGGATCAATTCGCCGAGCACCAACTACGGCTGGCTCGTGCTCGGCAACGAGGCGACTGATCAGACGGTGAAGAAGTTCGATGCTCGCGAGAACCCCGAGCCGACCTATCGCCCGGTCCTCACCGTCACCTTCACCCCGCCGCCCCTCTGCGTCGAGGCAGACCTCGACTGCAACGGCGTGGTCGACGGCGCCGATCTCGGCGAATTGTTCTCGGTCTGGGGTTCCTGCCCCGAGTGCGACGCTGACTTCGATGGCAACGGTGTCGTCGACGGCGCCGACCTCGGGGTGCTGCTCAGCGCCTGGAGCTGAGCAGCACGATGGCCCGATTGGGCGAACCCTCGACACGAGTCGGCGCCGGCCTCAGTTCGCGAGCCGCGCTTGCAGCATCGCCTTGAGGTTGAAGGCGCCGAGGTCGCGCTCCCCCTGCTCGATTGCCGAGTTGATCGAGAAGTAGGCGTTGGCGTTGTCGTAGAGAATCGTCTGCACTGCGGCGAGTAGCACGAGAGTCTCGCGACCAGGGGTCGTGCCGGAGAGGGCTCGGGCCTTGTCGCGGAGCCTTTCAGACAGAATCTCGAGTCGAACTCGAAGCGACGGGTCGGGGGGGGCGAGAAGGAGTGCTTCGGCTCGAGCCGACATCGCTCGCCGTACCGCGACGGAGGCCGAGTCGTCGAGGCCCAGGAATGCCTGGGCGAGGGCGTATCCGACCTCGTGGCCGGGATTGCCCGGCTGAGCGCTGGCGAGCGCGGCGAAGTCCTCCATCGCCTGCTGGTCGTATCCGTTGGCCAAGAGACTCCACGCCTGATCGGGCGAGGCGAGCACTACCGCGGGCGGCTGCACGAACACGATCTGGGGCGGCGCCGGCTGAAAGGTCTCGACGGAGTAGACGAAGGTTGTGCTGTACGCCGGCCATCCGTAGAAGAGCGCAAAGCTCGGCCGATAGGCCGCGGGCCAGCAGACCGGCGAGCACCAGGGATCGCTCCAGACCGGAGGGCACCACCACGGACGACAGAAGGGCGCCGCTCCGAACCCGCACCAGCCGGGCTGAGCCCATCCGCAGTAGGGCGCCCAGCCACCGCCAGGTTGCCAGGCGTAGCACGGGGGCGCGTACCAGCCACCGCTCGAATAGCCGAAGGCGAATCCGCTCCAGCCACCACCGATGGCCAGCGAGAAGCTGAAGCTGCTCGAGCTCGTGTCGGCAGGTTCGAAGTACGAGCCTCCGTAGGCGATGCCGCCGACGGCAACGCCGCCACCGACGGCGATTGCGGTGAGCGCGGTGTTGGGCGAAACCGGAGCCCGACCCGCGGGATAGAGGCCCGAGCGAAGGTCGTGCGCCGAGGCCCGGCGAGCCTGATCGCGCCATGCAGCCGGAGGAGTGTCGCCGAAGCTGTGGCCGCCGGGCACGATCGTATTGGCCGCGTTGGCCGCGTTGGCCGCGTTGGCCGCGTTGGCCGCGTTGGCTCGCCGCCGGTCGTCGACGGAGGATCCGCCACCACTGGGCTGCGGACGGGCGCCGTTGCGGGCGTACCACGCGTCACGAGCGATCGGCTTGGGCAGCGCCGTGGACTGGCCCGGCGAGAGCGATCGACTGGTGTCCCCGCGGGAGGGAGGCGTCGGGCTGAGATTCGGGCGAGCCCTCTCGGGACGAGCCAGATCGGGACGACTCGCCTCGGGACGAGCCAGATCCGGACGGTTCGGCTGCGGGGGACGCTGCTCCGGAGCGCGGATGACCGGCGCCTTGTCGGGCTGGCGCTGCGAGCCGCGACCGGGCGACGAGGGTCGCGCGGTCGAGGGCTTCGATCCACCCGAGGGAGGTCGGACCACCGAGGGCGACGTCGGTCGCGAGGGAGGTCGGACCACCGAGGGCGACGTCGGTCGCGAGGGAGGAGTCACGGTCGGCGGGCGGGTCACCGACGGAGCCGTCGGCCGCGAAGGCGGCTTGGCGAAGTTGGGTGACGAAGGCCTCCGGGCCGGGGCGATGGGTCGCGCGCTCGAGGGCGGAGCAACCGAGGGGGGGCTCGGTCGCGACGGAGGCGCCACGACCGGCGCGGCAGGACGCGGCGCGGGGGCGCTGGGCTGGGCTGCCGGCGGGCTGGGT
>Ga0163151_10001069_pt1 | contig 47387 bp, 35 predicted proteins | sample OliLakLV19MP5IB2_FD_145596 | JGI IMG/M metagenome (GOLD analysis project Ga0163151, IMG submission 145596) | Freshwater microbial mat bacterial communities from Lake Vanda, McMurdo Dry Valleys, Antarctica - Oligotrophic Lake LV.19.MP5.IB-2 | ecosystem: Environmental > Aquatic > Freshwater >...
TTTCTCCCCTTGCTGGCAAGACGGAAGGGATACTACTTAACTCTTATGGGTTAGTCACAAACTCCTGCAGCATCCATGTGTCCGGTGATTATTCCATTATCAACATAAACAGTGGCTATTGAGCAGCCTTCAATGCCTGCTTTTGAGTTGCAGCTGCCGGGTATATCCTGCACCCAATAAACGGTATGATGGTGGGAACAAGCTTCCAGATAGGCACTTATTTGTGCATTGGAAACACCGCATTGAACAATTTCACTTATAGGTATTTCGTTATTCTCATTTTTTACAGATTTTGCGCTGAGTCCAGCCAAGGAAATCATCAAAACCGCTGCGATAAAAAATCTTTGAATACGCATTTGAAAAGTTTAGTCCACATTGCTATATTTGCTTTGTGGTGGTTAATTCTTCAAATTGAAGGAGAAAGCACTGGAAAAAAAACGGAAAACCCTTCAAGTTGTTATGTTCTGCCTGAAAACTCAAATGATTTATTTTGAAAAAGATTACCAAATACTACCAATTAATCCAAAGCCTGAGCAGCAGCGAGTGGCAGATGCTGGTAAACTATCTTCGAGTGCCGTCAGGTCTTCTGACCTAACGTAATAAAAAATTTTAATGAATCATAAAGCAGTGTGAAGATTTTTTCAGAGTCCAACAAGTTTAGCCATTCGTTACAAGTAGTGGTAATAAAAAAACATGAATAATACCATTACTCTTTAAAAATTAGTCCAAAATATTCTGGTATAATACCAATCGACATATTCCATTGTAATTGGACTAAAAGATATGTCGCATCGGTATAATCGACTAGTTGGGAACGATGGCGTAGCGACATCCTGCAAATATAGTTGTGTTGGAGCGGGGGTTTTTCGTCAGGTCGGAAGACCTGACGACACTAAAAATTATTGTTGAATTATAATCTTCTTTGCGGTGCTTCCAATTTTCAAAAAGTAAACTCCGTTAATCAGAAAACTCAAGTTTATAGTAGTTAGTCTTGAGTAAATAGTATTAGCATAAACTCGCTCGGCAAATACATTGTACACTACTAACTCCTGAGGTTGTAATCTATATTCTTCAATCTGTATTCCAAAATTGCCCTTCGATGGGTTCGGATAAACAGAAAAATTTTTTGAATAAAATTCAGGTACAGCATTTGGTATAAGCGTTCCCATCTTCATTCCATTTCCAAAACTACTTACCCACATCTCGTTTGTGTTAGTAGGGTTAAAGAAAATTCGTTCGGGCTGTCTGAAAGGATAAGAAGAAACATTAGAAAAAGTTGGAGAGCCAGCATTGATGTTGTTGCTCATCCATAATCCCTGTGTTTCCGTAGTTAAATAAAGCTCATTCATATTAGTAGGATTAAACGTACACGAGGTAACGCGCTCCAATGTTGATCCCGTCAGCTTTGTCCAGGAAGTTCCACGATTGGTGGTTTTATATAATCCTCCAAGTCCATTGGCTGCTCCTCCCCAGCCGCTGAAAACTCCTACATACCAGGTATTTTGAGTTGCATCATTTGGATCAACCACAATATCCTTGGTCCAGTATTTCATTCCGGGATGTGTAACATCCGTCCATGAATTTGCAGCAGGGTCATAAATAAAACAACCTGAGCTGGGAGTAAAAGTTCCACCTGAATTTCTTCGTCCGGAATAGGCGGCAACTAATTTTCCATCATTCAAAACAACCAACGATGCTGGATGTTTTTCGGTATTAGGTGGTGCAGGGGTTAAAGTCCAGGTTGAGGCCGCTAATAAATTTAAGTTATCACAACGGTAAACCCCTCCCATTCCTGTTCCAGCACCGTAATGAATTACTGAAGCATAAGCACGGTTTGGATTATTGGGATCTAACGCAACCCAAAAAACTGGATGACCAAATTGATGCAGTACAGTCCAGTTAAGTCCATTATCCGTGGAGTAAACAATTCTTCCATTGGCATCGTTCACATCCAACTTTGAATCCTGTAAGTAAGTGCTTTGGTATATATCGTGTACGTTGGAAGTGCCTGCGTAAAGTGTTCCGTTGTTTCCTTGTGCAACTCGATAGGTGGAGTTGACAGAATTACCGGTGTAGTTATACGACCATTTATTCCCTCCATCGGTGGAGCGTATACCTCCTATGTCTGAAAAGCTAGCCCACATGTTATTTGTTGCGGCCATAAAAAACACTTGCCAGCAAGTAGTTTGTTCCAGCCCTACAGATTTATATTCTTGCTTTGTGGGCGTGGGCGCACCCGCAGCATGTTGAAATGTTATATCTGTGTATGCTTGCTGCCAGCTGGTGCCTCCATTATTTGTTTTGTGTACAAAACCAAAATCCCCAAACACAACAACATCTTTATTGGTTGCGCTAACATCAAATCCAAAAGGACATTCGCCCCAGCTCCACCCTTTATCTCCTTGATATCCGCTCCAACCTGTGATTATATTTTGATTATTGGTGGTGAGAAACGTATGCGACCAATTTGTACCGGCATTTATAGTTTTCATAATGATAGGATTACCGCTTGCGCTGCTTCCGGCAAGATATGCAGTATTGATATCATTCTCTGCCATATCCACAAACATAGGGTAGTCGGTATTGAGCGTGATGCCTGTGTTTTTTGCTACCCACTGTGTACTGCCGTAATCGCAGGAGTAAACACTTTTGTAAAACCCTGTATAGTCGGAACCTTGCAGCCCAACATAAATATCTCCGGAGTTTGCAGTTAGACAGAAAAAGCGTGTAGTCCCTCCCACTTTTGCTCCTGCAAACGACCAAATTTGTTGTCCGGATGTAATACCTGTTATGGTAACGGTTGTAAATGAAGCACCTCCGTTTGTAGAAACCAAAACTCCATCGTTGGTGCCTATGTAAATATTTTGTCCGTCAAAAAAAACACCGCCTACCACATTGCCTGCCCCGTTATTTGCTGCCGTATGTATTTGTGTAAAGCTGGTTCCTCCGTTTGAAGAAAAATAAATAGCTCCATAATTAGAAAGTACGATACGAGCTGGGGTAGCATAATCCACGTGAATAGTATTTGCATCCTGCGATGGATCCGGATTTCCTGCAAGAGCTGACCAAGCTACTCCATTGTCTGTGCTCTTTACAGGAATAGCAATTTGTGCAGGATCGGGATAGCTGATGCTGTAAAGTAAATTGGCTGTCGATGTAAAGCAAACCTTTGAGTTATGCCCACCAATGAGTTCCGAAAAATGTGTTTGCGAATAGGATAGTCCGAAATCTGTTGTGTGAAAAAGCTCACTCATATCGCAGGCGATGTAATACTCGCTGCTGTTAGCAGGATTAATGCTGGGCGAATACAGCGCACCTCCACCACCAACTCCGTTGGAAATCCAGGTTGTTGGTTGGGTAAAGCAGTAAGCAATAGAGAATAGACAGTAGACAAAAAGGGATAGTGGTTTTTTCATGTTTAACAGTATTTTTAAAAGATACCTTTTCCTCCCCTGCGGGGAGGCAGGTCCGAAAGGACTCCTACGGAGGAGGGACTTTTTAAACCCACACCTTCGCTCCTTCCGAACAATTTTTACAAATATCTATTTCTTTTCTGGATTTTAAAAGCGATGTACGAAATTTTGTGTAGGAGCCATTAAACCAAATATCTTTAAAAGTTCTTGTTTTTAAATCTCCCAACTGATGCTTGGCATCCTTGTCAAAACAGCAAGGAACAATTTTTCCATCCCACGTAATTACGCAGGAGTGCCACATTTTCCAGCAAGATGCCACATCCTGACCTTCCCCATTGGGGAAGGAATAGCGCGCGCCAGTTTCTCCCCCTTCGGGGGCAACCGAAGGTTGGGAGCGTAGCTCTGAAGAGGGGGTGGTAATTTTATACCTCGAATATTTTTCGTTTAAGGGAATTAAATCATTGCCATTTTCAAAATCATACACTTGCGCAGTTTTAAATTTCACTTCATCAACGCCAAGTTTCTCTCCAAGTTTTTTTACATCTTCTATTTGGTGTTCGTTGTGACGAACTACTAAAAACTGAAAAATAACATGTGGTGTTTTTGATTTGAGAACTTTCTTCCACTTCAAAATATTTTTTGTTCCTTCAATTACTTTTTTCAAGTCGCCCCCTACTCGATACGACTCATACGATTCCTGCGTGGTGCCATCAATGGAAATAATTAATCGATCTAATCCGGATTCAACCGTAGCTTTTGCATTTACATCCTCTAAATAATGTGCGTTGGTAGAAGTGGCGGTATAAATATTTTTTTCAGAAGCATATTTCACCATATCCAAAAATTTTGGATTCAGGTATGGCTCGCCCTGAAAATAGAAGGTGAGGTAAAAAATTTCTTTGTGCAGTTCTTCAATGGTCTTTTGGAAAAAATTCTCGTCCAACATTCCCGTTTCGCGGGTAAAGCTTCTTAGTCCGCTGGGGCATTCCGGACAGCGCAAGTTACAACTGGTGGTTGGTTCAATAGCAATGCTGATGGGCATTCCCCATTGATGGGGCTTCTTTGTCCATTTGGAATAATAGTAGCCAGCCAGTACTTTTCCGGCATTCGAAAATCTACGGAAAGTGAGCTTGGAAAGAAGATTTAATGAATCCATGGACTGGCACGAATATACGAATAAGAAAGTACGTGTTTTAGCATACAAAGTCAGCATTTATACGATTAGCTTAACCATCTTTTATATCTTCGCATCTTATGTGGGTTGGACTTAGCAGACTTATTTTACGAAACCGAATTGCATTCCTTTCCGGGCTGGTTCTGCTCACTGCTTTTTTTGGCTGGCGTGCTTCTCAAATTGAACTTTCCTATACCTATGCACGAGCGCTGCCTGTTGATGATCAGGCCTATTTAGATTATGAAAAATTAAAATCCCTTTACGGAGAAGATGGCAGCGTAATGGTGCTCGGCTTCAAAGATGCCGATTTTTATACGTTGAAAAAATTTAACGCTTGGTATGATTTAAGCGAAAAAATAAAATCGATAGAAGGAATTCAAGATGTGCTATCTGTTGCTACGCTTTATGATATGAAGCGTAACGATAGCTTAAGCAAATTTGATTTTGTTCCACTTATTCAGCAAAAACCAATTTCACAGGCGGAGCTAGATAGCTTACATCAAAAAATTATTGATTTGCCTTTTTACGAAGGGTTAATTTTCAATTCTGATTCCAACGCCACGTTGATGGCAATCACTTTCGAAAAAAACCATCTTAATTCTCAAAAGAGAATTTCCATGTCGCTGGAAATTGAGGCGCTTGGCAAAGAATTTGCAAAAGAAAACAACATAGACCTGCACTACTCCGGCATGCCATACATACGAACCGTATTTATGCAAAAAGTTTCGGGTGAGATGGTTTTATTTCTCCTGCTAGCTGTCCTTGTTACCTCTATCATTTTATTTTTATTCTTCCGATCATTCATTGCTGTTTTCTTTTCCATTATAGTTTGCTTAGTTGGGGTTGTGGTTTCTGTTGGCACACTCGAGCTAATGGGTTTCCGCATTACTATTTTGTCAGGTCTTATTCCTCCACTTATTCTTGTGATTGGAGTTCCCAACTGCATTTTCATCATTAACAAATACCAGGAAGAGCTAGTTCAACATGGCAATAAAATGAAGGCATTAGCTCGGACCATACAAAAAGTTGGTATGTCCAATTTTTTAGCCAACATCACTACTGCCATTGGATTTGGTGTGTTCTTCTTTACCAACAGCTCGCTGCTCGTTGAGTTTGGTATTGTTGCTGCAATAAACGTTATGGCTACTTACGCCATCTCACACATACTTCTTCCTATCATTTATAGTTACTTACCTGCGCCAGCTCCGCGCTATACAAAGCACCTACAAAACCGTACTGTAGCTCGTACTATGGAAATGGTGGATTATCTAGTTCACAATCATCGAAAGGCAATATATATTACTATCACAGTTATTACACTTATTTCATTAGTGGGGATGACTAAAATTAAAGTGAACGGTTACCTAGTAGATGATTTACCGAAAAAAGATCCTGTTTATACCCACCTTCATTTCTTCGAACATAATTTTCATGGAGTTATGCCTTTTGAGATAAATGTAGATACTAAAAAAGCAAATGGTGTTTTTGCAGATAGAAATGGCTCGGCAGGAGCTACGCTATATAAAATACAATCGCTTCAGCGCATGATAAATAAATATGATGCGTTCTCAAAACCGGTTTCAATTGTTGAAGGATTAAAATATGCTTATCAAGCCTACAACTACGGTGATCCTAAAAAATACAGAGTGCTTCCCGGGGCTATGGAGCTAGCAAAGCTGCGCGATTATACGCAAACTGTTAAAGGCAAGGAAAATAAGCTGGCGGCATTCATGGATAGTACCAAGCGGTACACTCGCGTAAGCTATCAAATGGCTGATGTAGGTACCGATTCTTTACAAAAATTAATTGACGAAATAAAACCTAAAGTAGATTCTATATTCAACTTTGATAGAGAGACAAATGCCTGGGTAGCCGATAGTTTAAAATACAACGTTGCGCTAACCGGATTCAGTCACGTGTTCTTAAAAAGTAATGCGTATTTATTTCATCATCTTTTCATCAGTTTAATGATTGCTATTCTTGCTATTCTAATTATTGGACTAGCATTATTTCGGTCTGTGCCAATCATTGTTTTGTCAAAACTTCCTTGTTTGATTCCGCTAGCAATAACTGCGGGGATAATGGGTTTTGCAGGAATTCCTTTTAAGCCATCTACGATATTAATTTTCAGTATTGCTTTTGGAATAGCCTCCGATGGAACCATTTATATTCTTACTGAATACCGGCACCAGTTGCGTAAGTTGCATGAAAATCGCTCCAAAGCTATTTCACGTACAATTCGCGAGTTAGGAAACAGTATGATTTACACAAACATTATTTTATTTTTTGGATTTGCCATTTTCGCAGCATCCACCTTTGGAGGTACTGTAGCAATGGGAATTTTAATTTCTGTCACCTTGTTAGTTTCCTTAACCACCAATTTACTTTTGTTGCCTTCCATACTGTTATCGCTTGAAAAAAGAATGGCTGTAAAAGATATTTTAGAAAAGCCTTTTATCGATGTGGAGGAAGAAGATAGGGACGATTTTGATGATGATAAAGATTAGGTACACTAATTAGAATGTTAATCGTTTTGTAGCGATTAACATTTTTCTTACATTCGAAATAATAATAAAATAGATGAAAGGAATAATTTTAGCAGGTGGTTCCGGCACTCGATTGCATCCTCTAACTTTGGCTGTAAGTAAGCAGCTAATGCCTATTTACGATAAGCCCATGATATACTATCCATTATCCGTACTGATGATGGCAGGAATTAATGAGGTGCTTATCATTTCTACGCCTCACGATCTGCCAAGCTTTCAAAAATTGTTAGGAGATGGCTCATCGCTTGGATGCAAGTTTACGTATGCAGAGCAAAAAATTCCAAACGGACTCGCTCAAGCTTTTGTAATTGGAGAAAAATTTATTGGCAATGATTCAGTAGCCTTAATACTTGGGGATAATATTTTTTATGGTGCAGGGCTTGGCAGATTATTAAAGCAACATCAAAATCCGGATGGTGGTGTTGTGTTTGCCTATCACGTATCAGACCCAGAACGTTATGGCGTTGTTGCCTTTGATAAAGCAGGAAATGCGATATCCATCGAAGAAAAACCTAAGCAACCAAAATCTCATTATGCAGTTCCTGGACTATATTTCTACAACAATTCTGTAATAAAAATAGCAAAGGAATTAAAACCAAGTCCGAGGGGCGAATACGAAATTACAGATGTAAATAAAGAATATTTGAATAATGGAAAGCTAAAAGTTGGCATACTAGACCGAGGCACTGCTTGGTTGGATACCGGCACCTTCTCTTCCTTAATGCAAGCAGGTCAGTTTGTTCAAGTAATTGAGGAACGTCAAGATTTAAAAATTGGATGCATCGAAGAAATTGCATACCGAATGAAGTATATAGACAAAACACAGCTATTAAAATTAGCAGAGCCCCTTTTAAAAAGCGGCTATGGCAATTACTTAGTTAAACTCGCTGAAGAATAATTCATGAATAAGATATTAATAACTGGCGGTGCTGGATTTATTGCTAGCGCTTTGGCTGAAAAGCTTTCGGAAGACAAAAAAAATCACCTAGTCATTGTAGATGACTTATCCACTGGCGAACTAGAAAAAGTTCCTGTATCGAATAATGACAACATCCGATTTATTAAGGCCGATGTAAATATGTTTGAGGATATTTCAAATATCTTTTTTTCTTTTCAGCCCAACTATGTTTTTCATTATGCCGCAATGGTGGGCGTTAAGCGCACGCAGGCCAACCCCGTAAAAGTACTTAACGATGTAACCGGAATTAAAAACATTTTAAACCTTTCTAAAAGCACAGGCGTAAAACGTGTTTACTTCTCCTCCTCCTCCGAAGTATATGGCGAGCCGGTAGAGCTTCCTCAGCACGAAGAAACTACCCCGCTTAACTCAAGACTCCCATATGCCATTGTAAAAAATATTGGCGAAGCATATATGAAAGCGTATAAAAAAGAATTTGGTCTCGACTACGCTATCTTTCGATTTTTCAATACCTATGGCCCTAAGCAAAGCAAAGATTTTGTCATTTCTCGTTTTATTAGTCGTGCTTTAAAAAATGAAAACATTGAAATTTATGGAGATGGCAAGCAAACGCGAACTTTTTGCTTTATCGATGATAACATTGCTGCTACCTCAAATGCTTTTTATAAAAATAAATTTGTGAATGATGTTGTTAACATTGGCAGTGATTTGGAGATGACTATTTTAGAGCTTGCTAATACTATCATCAAAATTACCAATTCTAAATCTAAAATAATTCACCTTCCTCCTCTTCCAGAAGGCGACATGACCCGAAGAATGCCAGATGCAACTAAAATGAAAACGCTACTTGGCAAACCATTTATTCCACTCGAAGAGGGGCTGAAAAAGGTGATAGCGAATACTCAATACATTATTGGAAAATAATTCTTTTGATTCCGGATCTTCAAAATAAAATTAGTGCTGCCGTTGAAAAGTTTTCAACCTCACTCGCTAATACTCCTCCTGAATTATACGAGCCCATTCGCTACATGTTATCGCTTGGCGGAAAAAGAATTCGCCCATTATTTGTTTTAACTGCCTGCAAACTTTATAAAGAAGAAACTGAAAAAGCTTTATCCTCTGCACTTGCTGTGGAGCTGTTCCATAACTTCACCTTAGTGCACGATGATATTATGGATAATGCTCCCATAAGGAGAGGGCAACCTACAGTACATCAAAAATGGAATAATAACGTTGCGATACTAAGTGGCGATGTAATGATGGTAAAAGCTATCCAGCTAATTTCCGACAGCAAACTTGAACCACAAATATTAATTAACGTATTAAGCACGTTTAATGAAATGGCTATTGGCGTTTGCGAAGGACAACAACTAGATTTGAATTACGAACAGAGCTATAAAATTTCCATCCCTCAGTATTTAAAAATGATTGAACTAAAAACGGCAGTGCTCCTAGCAGCTAGTTTAAAAATTGGTGGGTTAATTGGTGGCGCATCCGATGAAGACGCAAAACATTTATATGAGTTTGGAAAAAATATAGGGATTGCCTTTCAATTGCAGGACGACTTATTGGATGTATATGGCGAAGAAGGTAAATTTGGAAAAATAAAAGGCGGGGATATCATTGCAAATAAAAAAACCTTTCTGCTCATAAAAGCCAGGGAAATGGCTATGACAAGCCCTTTACTTAGCGAAGAGTTGGAGCAATGGATTGGCATTAAAACGACTAACGATAGAGACTCTAATGAAAAAATTGAAGCCGTAACTCGTATTTATGATTTTGTAAATATTAAAAAAGTTACTGAGGGAGAAATTCTCTTCTTTCATCAAAAGGCAATAACTTCACTTGAAAAGGTAAATGCCGATTCAGATAAAAAGAATAATCTGCTGAATTTAACCGAGAAACTGCTCTCCAGAGAATCTTAATTTTTCTTATTCTTCACATCTTATACTTTTAACCCGGATTTTGCAATTGGGTTAATAAATTTCCCCACATATTTGACGCAAATCGTTGCAAAACAACAATTTGGTCAGGGTTAACCCATACATTGAAAATGAAAGATTTTATTTCTTCTAAAGCAAAGGTTAACTTTTTCATTTTCAATGTCTGCCTTTCGGGCAAAAAGTTCAATTGAACTTTTTGGGTTTAAAATAGATAGCTGTATTTTAGTTACTTTCGCAGCCCAATGGCTATTCCTTTAAAAAATATTCGTAATTTCTGTATCATCGCTCACATCGACCATGGCAAAAGCACGCTAGCCGATCGTTTGCTTGAAACAACTAAAACTATCAATAAGCGCGAAATGATGGCGCAGGTTTTAGACGATATGGATATTGAACGTGAGCGTGGCATCACTATTAAAAGTCATGCTATACAAATGGAATACATCCATGAAGGAGAAAAATATTATTTGAATTTAATTGATACTCCAGGTCACGTTGATTTTTCGTATGAAGTATCCCGAGCTATTGCAGCTTGCGAAGGCGCTTTACTTTTAGTTGATGCATCGCAAGGTATTCAGGCTCAAACAATTTCCAATATGTACTTAGCGCTAAATAATGATTTGGAAATTATTCCGGTGCTAAATAAATGTGATATGGAATCTGCTAAGCCGGATGAAGTATCGGATCAAATGGTTGATATCATTGGATGTAAGCGAGAGGATATTTTAAAAGCAAGTGGAAAAACCGGATTAGGTGTTGATGAAATATTAGCTGCCATTATAGCCAGAGTTCCTGCTCCCAAAGGAGATTCGAAAGAACCATTGCAAGCATTGATTTTTGATTCCGTATTTAATTCTTTCAGAGGCATCATAGCCTTTTTCAGAATTTTTAATGGGGAATTAAAAAAGGGCGATAGAATAAAATTTGTAAATACCGGCAATGAATATAATGCTGACGAAATTGGAATTTTAAAATTAAAACAAACTCCCAAAGATATTGTTGAGACCGGAAACGTAGGTTATATTATTTCTGGCATTAAAAAAGCTAGCGAAGTAAAAGTTGGCGATACCATTACGTTAGTAGCTAACCCGGCTAAAGGGATACAAGGATTTGAAGATGTAAAGCCAATGGTATTTGCAGGAATCTATCCGGTTACTACCGATGATTTTGATGAGCTGCGCGATGCCATGGAAAAACTACAGCTTAACGATGCCTCACTTACTTGGGAGCCTGAATCATCTGCTGCCTTAGGATTTGGTTTTCGCTGCGGATTCTTAGGATTATTACACATGGAAATTGTGCAGGAGCGATTAGACAGGGAGTTTAATATGAATGTAATTACTACCGTTCCAAACGTAGGATACAAAGTGTACGACACCAAGGGGAAAATGAAAATGATGAACAACCCATCAGAAATGCCAGACCCAACTATGATGGAAAAAATTGAGGAGCCCTATATTATTGCCAACATCATTACCAAAGCAGATTTTGTAGGGAGCATCATGAATCTGTGTATGGAGAAAAGAGGGATTATCAAAAACCAAGTTTACCTTACAACCGATAGAGTAGAATTAACTTTTGAACTTCCATTGGGAGAAGTGGTATTTGATTTTTATGATAAACTGAAAAGTATTTCCAAAGGATATGCTTCGTTTGATTATCACCCGCTGGATTACCGCGAATCTGATCTTGCCAAATTAGATATTTTAGTAAATGGCGATCAGGTAGATGCGCTCTCTGCCTTAATTCACAAAAGTCACGTACATGTGTTTGGAAGAAAGATTTGCGAGAAATTAAAAGAGTTAATTCCACAACAGCAATTTCAAATTGCCATTCAAGCTGCGATTGGAGCAAAGGTTATAGCTCGCGAAACAATTTCTGCCTTACGCAAAGATGTTACTGCAAAATGCTATGGAGGTGATATCTCTCGTAAACGTAAGCTCTTAGAAAAACAAAAGGAAGGTAAAAAGAAAATGAAACAAATCGGCAACGTGGAAATCCCACAAAGCGCTTTTGTTGCAGTTTTAAAATTAGACTAGAGTTTTTCTGGGAGATTTACTATCCTACCTCCACTTTTCTTATACGTCAATAAAAAATAATAAAAATATTTTATTCGATTTCCTTGATTAAAAACAATCAATTTAAAAAAGCTACTTAACTTCTTCCAGCGTTGATTCGAAAAACTCCATGATGGGGTTTGCTAGTAGTTTCTTACACGCCTCATCCACTTTTTTTTGTGCAGCATCTTTTGAAGCAGCTTCTAGTTCCATGGAGATGTGTTTCCCAATTCTTACATTTTCTATTTCAGGAAGACCAATATTTTTCATGCTGCCAGTTACTGCTTTTCCTTGTGGGTCTAATAGCGCCTTGAGAGGCATTACATTGATTTCTACTTTATACTTTGGCATAATAAATATTAGTTTGTTAGTTTTCTGGTCATTAGTTTATTCATTAACGAAAGAGCGATATACAAAATTATAATTAAAGGAATACCTAAGAACTTAAAAATTAGCAAAAGTGGTATCGTAAGGAACAAAAAAATGTATCGTATTTTATTATCCTCCCAGCTAAAATTTTTGAACTTAAATGCAAACAAAGGCAGAGGTGCTACCAATAAAAAAGAAGAGATAAGAGTTAGTGCAATAACTGAATGAGGTTGCAATAAAATTTCATAGATATTGTTTTTTTCGTTAACAACAGAGCCGAATGAACTTATCTGTTCAACCGTAAACTGTCCTGTTGGGCGCAACATGTCCGTAAGTGACTCAGGAATACTTAAAGGAAGTGATGCAATTAGTATAGCATTGGCAGGAGTTGGTAGCCCTATAAAAAGATCAGTTTGTCTGGAATCAATATTAAATTTAGCCAAGCGAATGGCAGAAAAAACGGTTACCAAAAATCCTGTCATGGCTAGGTAATTTATTTCTTTCCCCAGTACAGAGTGATTACTGATAAACCCAAAAAGATCGGTATTGAAGTAAACAAAAGTTTGCGTATAAATAATCATTTTATAAAGCAGAACCCCCGGCACTACTCCAAACGAAACTACATCCGCTAACGAATCCAATTGCTTACCAAGTTCCGAGCTTACTTTGAGCATCCTAGCGACCATGCCGTCCAGCAAATCACAAATTGCAGCAAACACAACCATGTATGCACACCAAATCAAATTGCCTTCAAGCGCAAACACAATAGCAATACATCCACATATTAAATTGCAAAGGGTAATAAAATTGGGAATATTTTTTCTAATCATCTACTAACAAAAGTACGAAAAAGCAATCAGCAGCAGAAAGTGTCTAATCAGATAAAGCAAGATTCGCATACCTTTGAACAATGCATAAAAAAGAAAGACTTTGGGTGTTCTTAGCGTTAGCTTCGCTTTCTTTTGTTGCGTATAGAAACTGCTTTGAGCTCTTTATCCCCGGGGACTCCTACTCCTTTTTTGCACCCTTCGAAAATTCTGACAGTTCTACTTTGTTTGACGCAATAAAAAGAGATGCGCCTTATTTAGTGGGTTATTCACTTTTGTATTTCCTTTTTAAACTGTTTGGATTTAATTCCGCTTATTGGGTTATGACCGCTATAATACTTCACGCATTAAATGCATTTTTAGTTTATATTATTTCTAAGAAAATAATAAAACTTTTTTTGAAAAAAGACGATGTTTGGCCCTCGATTCTTGTCGCTGCTATTTTTTTGCTCTCCCCATATCAAACCGAAAACGTGCTGTGGACAGCCATAAATATTAAGTGGCTTTTCCACGCTATCGTAACTTTGTCGACCATAAATATTTGTATTGATTATTTTATTAAAGATTCTTTTAAAAAACTATTACTTATTCAGTTTCTCTTTTTATTAGGGCTTTATTCGTTTGAATTTACTTTTGTTTTGCCTCTTTTGCTTTTTGCCTTTTACTTGGCATTTCGAAAAATTAATTTGACAACAATTACCTATAAGTCTTTTTTATTACGACTCGTGTTGCCTCAAGCATTTATGCTTGTGAGTTATTTTATTGTCAGTAAATTAATTTACAACACTTGGATTTGGCATGCTGGAACACCGGCCGACTTCCTTCAAACTTCGGATTATGCAAAAACATTATTAAAATATTTTGCCAAGTTCTTCTTGCTCTATCGATATCTTCCCATAGGAGAATTTGGAAATGCATTAAAGAGCATATCCGAAAATAGTTCTCTGATGCTACTAATATTGTTAATTTTTTTATCGGTCTTGGGTTTTTCTATTTGGAAACTATTCATAAAACATAAAGCGCTAGGAATAATTTCAAGCGCATTATTTTTATGCTTTATTATCTCTTTACTCCCTGTTCTTCCTCTCGATTCCTCTTTTCTTAGTTATATTTATCCAGATCGATATGGATACATTCCATCTGTATTTTTCTATTTGTTTGTTTCTATTACTATTTCACAAGTGCTTCCAAAAGTTGTCGTTGCGCTTCTATCAGCATATGCTATTTTGTGTGTTGTGTTGCTTTCCCAAACAACTTCTGTTTGGATTCAGGTAAATACATATTGCAATCAGCTAGTAGAATCGCATAAGCCCTTTGCAGAATACGAACACGCATACTTATTAAACGTACCAGCCTACTACAAAGGAGTTGCAGCGTTCCGGTCTGCATACGAATCGACTGTAGAAATTAAAAACTCAACTCCTCCAGAAAAAATTAATGTTATTGCAGGCTGTTATCAGGATAGTGGGTCAGACTCTATTGCTTCTGTTGAGTTCAATTATAAAAGAATTACCGTTATAGGACCCAAAAGAGAAACACCTTACTTCAGCACAGCTGGTGGATGGGCTAAAAACTACGAAAATGATGACTTCCGAGTAGTTTTTGACGCATCGGGGTGCTCCTACACTATCTTTTTTAAGCAAGAAATTCCTAAAAACTCTGTATTCCTTTACAACTCCAAGGGGGCTTGGAAAAAAGCGGGGTGATTTCACAATAATTTGGTCGAAAAGTAGTTCCTTGGTAATCAATCTTTCTCTAAATCTTCTTAACTTTACTACTATATGAAAAAGTATGCAATTTGTTGTTTGATTCTGGCAATTTTTGCCCACGGATATTTAATGGCTCAGCCTCGTAAATACAGCAACGAATTTTTAGCTATTGGAGTTGGTGGCGCTTCGCAGGGAATGGCAAACTCATGCGTTTCAAGTATTAATGATGTTACTGCGGGGTATTGGAATCCGGCTGGATTACTTGGAATAAAAAATGACATGCAACTGGGGCTCATGCATTCCGAATATTTTGCCGGAATTGCAAAATACGATTACGGTGCTTTAGCAAGAAAGATAGATAGTAGCAGCGCCTTTGCAGTAAGTTTTATTCGCTTTGGAGTGGACAACATTCCAAATACCACTGAGCTTATTGATGCGGCAGGTAATGTTGATTATGATAAAATAACTCAATTCTCTGCTGCTGATTATGCATTTATAGTCTCCTATGCACGCGCCCCAAAAATAAAAGGGCTTAAGTTAGGAGGCAGTGCAAAAATAGTTCGCAGAATTGTAGGAGACTTTGCTGGCGCCTGGGGCTTTGGGCTAGATGCAGGTATACAGTATGAAAATAAAGATTGGAAATTTGGATTGATGGCTCGTGATATTTCTACCACTTTTAATGTTTGGAATTATTCCCTAACCGATCAAATGAAAGATGTTTTTATTGCAACAGGTAATGACTTGCCTACCAACTCCTACGAAATTACCCTGCCAAGAATAATTCTTGGTGCAGCCAGAAAATTTGATGTGACAAAAGACATTGGCTTATTGGCTGAATTAAATGCTGACTTGACCATGGATGGAAAACGAAACGTATTGATTAAAAGCGATCCGCTGAGTGTTGACCCTCACCTGGGATTGGAATTTAACTATAAAGAAATTGTGTACTTGAGAGGCGGAATAATGAACATTCAAAAGGAACAAGACGTAACCGGCAAGCCTACTACCACGTTAATGCCGATTTTTGGAGTAGGTCTTAAATTAAAACGCCTGATGATTGATTACGCCAAAACAGATGTGGGCGATAATTCCATAGCACTTAGTTCTCATATTATATCTGTACGATTGGATATTAACAGACAAGCTAAATAAAGTGAATGCGGAAATTTTTACGAATAAATTTATTTGTTCTTTACTGCGTTTTTCTTAACGCGAGCTACAGCTTTTCTCAGTCGTATTGGAATGAATGGATAAATTTTTCGCAGAAATATTATAAAATTCCTGTCAGTCAGAATGGTATTTATCGCTTAGACTCCCTTACACTTTCTAATGCAGGCATTTCCTTGACTTCTTTAGATGCAAGAAGCTTGCAATTATTTTTTAGAGGCATAGAACAACCTATTTATATTAAAGGCGAAGCAGATGGGATTTTCAATGCTGCAGATTACTTAGAATTTTATGGCAAAAAAAATGATGGTACGCTTGACTCTGTGCTCTACAAAGGGGATTTGTATAACAAGCCTGTACGCCAACCAAACCCGTATTACAGTTTATTTAATGACACCTCCGCCTATTTCCTGACATGGAATAATTCTACCAGTAATAAAAGAATAGTACTTGTGTACGATACCGTATTTTCTTCTTTTCCGGCCCCAGCTAATTATTTTATGAAAGAAGATGTGGTGGAATACCACTCTACGTATTACTATGGAAGATCTACTTCTACTAATATTAATTTTCCTGAATATCACGAAGTAGAAGGCTGGGCAGGAACTAATTTTTACCAAGGCACTAGCAACACAACTACCTTTAACACTAGTAACCTATATAGCTTGGGAGCTAACGCTGAAGTTAAAGTTGCCTTAATGGGAGCTTCAGATGATCCTAACACCTTAAACGATCACGATATTCGGGTTAGATACAAAGATAAGCTGGGCGTTTATACTTTGCTGGATAACTTTGCTTTTGATGGTTATCGGCTCATCGATTCCTCCTACTCCGTTCCTGCAAATACGCTTGGCGCATCAACAGAAATTGTAGTGTCCGCGCTAAATGGCCCGTTTTCTACAAGCCGAAACGCAGTGCCTTATGTGGTTTTTAAATACCCACATAATGTAAATCTTGAAAACAAAAGCGCTTTTGAGTTTTACGTTTCTGATAATCTTTCTCAGCCTAAATCAAACTATGGTTTTACAAATTTTAATGACCTAGGAGCTTCTTCCTACATTTATGATTTGACAAATAACACCAGAGTACCCGTAATTAAAAATGGCGGCACTTATAACGCTTTAATTTCTAATTCCATTTCTTCATCCAAAAAATTTTGTGTGATTAAATCTGAAAATCAATTCTTAACTCCTGCTTCTATTAAGGCAGTACGTGGAACAGGTTTTTTTACAGACTACAGCACGTTGGCTACAGATTCTGCATTTTTAATTGTCTATCATAAAAGCTTAACAACAGGCGCAACCGCATACAAAAATTACCGTGCAAGCTTAGGCGGTGGCATGCATAACGTAGTAGCTGTTGACATAGAAGATCTTTACGATCAGTTTAGTTATGGAATTCCTAAGCATCCATTTGCGATTCGTCATTTTGCAAAATATTGCTTAGACACATTTCCTTCTCCTCCTCAAAATATTTTTTTAATTGGCAAGTCTATACAAACAAACCTTGCAAGAAATACAGTTGCTGACCCTACCGGAATTAATTACTCCAATTCCTTAGTCCCATCCATAGGCTATCCTACTTGCGATAATATGCTGGTAGCAGTTTTAAATGGCAGCGGATTATCTCCTGCAATTCCAATAGGCAGGCTTGCCGCAAAAAATAATGCTGAAATAAACACCTACCTCACTAAAGTTATTGAGTTCGAACACATAGCTCCTAATCCAGACGAATGGATGAAACATGTATTGCACATGGGTGGAGGTTCCAATGCAGTACAACAAGCACAATTTGCAAGTTATCTTTACGGATACGAAAAAATTATTGAGGACACCAGCTTTGGAGGTTTTGTACATCACTTTAGTAAAAACTCTTCATCGCCAACACAAACTTCATATACGGATTCCATTAAAGGATTAATAAACAATGGCATTTCCTTAATTACATTTTTTGGGCACACATCCGCTTCCGTATTTGAATTTAACCTCCTCCCTCCGGATCAATACAAAAATAAAAATGGAAAGTATCCATTTTTTATTGCTGACGGATGTGTGGCAGGAGATATTCACCAGCCCATTCAAGGGGGACTTAGCTCCAGCGAAATTTATACACTATCCAATCAGGGCGTGATTGGCTTTTTGGCTTCATCTGGCCCAGGAACTCCCTATGAACTTGATCAGCTAACACAGTACTTATACCGAGGTATTGGCAAACATCTTTATGGAAAGTCGATAGGAAAAAGTATTCAGGCTGCCATAGATAGCATTGATGGATTAGGCATTAATCCTTACATGAATGCTGCTTGTCTGGAAATGACATTGCATGGAGACCCCTCTATAAAATTAAATGCCCCACCTCTTCCGGATTATGAAGTAAATAATACATCGGTATATTTTACACCTTCCTATGTATCTACAGATCAAGATTCTTTTAAAGTAAATGTGATTGTTAGAAATCTAGGCAAGGCTACAAAAGACAGCGTACATGTTTCTATGAAACGAACCTTTGTTGATGGTACTTCTTCTTTTTACGCTAACACTGTTTCTAAATTATATTTTAAAGATACGCTGACATTCACACTTCCGGTTGATCCACTTCGTGGAGCCGGATTAAATAAATTTGAAGTGCGCGTTGACTCTTCCAATTCTATTTTAGAGATTGAAGATTTTCTAAACAACAATATTCTATCGCCTTTTGAAATTCCTCTTTTAATTTATTCGGAAGATATCATTCCAGTATACCCATATAAATATGCCATTGTACCAAATGATACTATTACGCTTAAAGCGTACACTGCCAATCCGTTTTCAAATTCAGCAAAATATATTTTCGAAATTGATACTACCGATCTTTTTAATAGTTCACTAAAAAGCACTCAATATGTAACACAAAAAGGAGCTGTGGTTCGTGCGCCTTTTAATGCCTGGAGTCCAGCCTCGCTTCTGTTATCAGATAGCACAGTTTACTTCTGGCGAGTTCGCAGAGACACGAGCGATACGGTAAATTTCAGATGGAGAGAAAGCTCCTTTCAATACATCCCCAACAAAAGAGGCTGGGGACAATCACATTTTTTTCAATTCTTAAAAGGAGATAGGTTTAATTACATAGATACAAATCGAAATGCAAGGACTTTTGACCTAGATTATCAGAATCATTCGCTCGAAGTAAGTACTGTAAATTATACTGCCTTGGGTGGAGCAAATCATTTTAGTGAGATTTATTTTTACATGGATGGCTTACAGCTTTCTATCTTCTCTCAAATTTCTTCAGACGCTGTAAACGGTGGATATCCCGTGCCTCCTCATGTATTAGTTCATGTAATCGACCCTATCTCAGGCAAAGCTTGGCCCAACGATGGCGCTGGAATGTATGGAAGCTATCCTCAGTCTTCGCCTTACCGATTTGAATTTTATACTGGAAATGCTGTCCAGCAAGAAACGTTAAGAAAATTTTTAGAAACTACTGTGCCTTGCGGAAGTAAAGTAATTCTATACACATGCGATGATCACAACTTAGGAAATGTTGTTGGCGGAAGTGGTCCAACTACTAATCCAGGATTAGTTCAGGCATTTCAAAAAATTGGCGGAACGCAGTTTCCTAACATTCAAAATAATGTTCCATATATTTTAATTGGAAGAAAGTGCGGAAATGGCCTTGAGCTACTTGGCGCTTCTGATTCTTCGAAATTATTTTTGACTGATTCCATTTCAGTAAAAAGAGAAAGCGGAAACATCTATTCCGAAATAATTGGACCTGCTTCAAAATGGAAATCACTACACTGGAAACATGTTTCTCCCGAAGCTCTGACTAACCCTACACTTGCTGCTGCAGATACCATCGTAATCACGCTTAATGGAATAAAGCTTGACGGAACAATTGATACATTATTCAAAGGCATAACTAAAGACTCGCTTGATGTTTATGAGTTAGACAAATCTATTGATGCAAAAATATATCCTTACCTACAGCTGCTTGCCTGGGTAAAAGACACAGCATTGCGTACTCCTGCACAATTAAAATTTTGGAGGATATATTACGATGGAGTTCCAGATGCATCCTTAAATCCGATTAAGCATTATTCTTTTTATGGCCCCACCATTCAACAAGGAGATAGCATGAGCATGAGTGTGGCTATCGAAAACATAAGCGACTATAACATGGATAGTTTATGGGTGGATATTTGGGTGTATGATGCAAACAGAAAAATAGTTCCTGTAAAATCTATAAAATTAGATTCACTTTTAGTTGACAGCATCTTAATTCCAACAGTAAAATTTGGAACTGAAAATTTACCGGGCGGATTAAGTAGCTTGTGGATTGAAGCAAACCCCTACAACAACGAACATCAATTAGAGCAATATCACTTTAACAACATTGGAACAATTCCTTTTACAGTGGGTGTTGATGCCATTAACCCTTTGCTAGATGTTACCTTTGATGGAGTACATATAATGAATGGAGACCTCGTTTCTGCAAAACCTTTAGTTACTATCACGCTAAAAGACGAGAACACTTTCTTAGCCTTAAACGACACGTCCGACTTTGAAATATATATTAAGCATCCAAATAAAAATTTGTTTGAAAGGATATATTTTAGCAGTAGTTTAATTTTCGAACCGGCCTCTTTGCCAAACAATAGTTGCCGTATTAACTACAACCCAACGTTGCCGGATGGAACGTACAACCTAAAAGTGCAAGCAAAAGACCGAAGCGATAATGCATCAGGTAAAGTAGAATACATGATTTCTTTCGAAGTAATAAACAAACCTACCATCACACATGTGCTGAATTATCCAAATCCATTCTCTACCTCTACGCGCTTTGTTTTTACGCTTACAGGAACTCAGGTACCCGATTATTTTAAAATTCAAATATTAACGATTACCGGAAAAATTGTTAGGGATTTAAATAAATACGACCTGGGCCCCATTCACATTGGAAAAAATATAACCGATTATGCCTGGGATGGCAAAGATGAGTTTGGTGATCAGCTGGCAAATGGCATATATCTGTATCGTGTTATTACTCAACTAAACGGCCAATCGCTCGAACACAGAGAAAGTGGAGCTGATTCATTCTTTACGCAAGGGTATGGTAAAATGTATTTAATTCACTAGAACTTCGCTTCGCAATATTTTTTCAATTATTATTTTTACATATGCTAAAGTTTGAAAAACATATTTTTATCTGTACCAACCAGCGAGTCGCCTCTGCTCCACGAAAAAGCTGCGGAGAAATTCACGGATTGGAAATAGTTGATGCGTTCAAGAAAAAATTAAAAGAAAAAAATCTTCCCATTAAAGTACGGGCGCAAAAAACTGCTTGTCTGGATATTTGCGATTACGGACAAACGCTTGTCATTTATCCCGAAGGCGCCTTTTATGTAGGCGTAGAACTTACCGATGTGGATGAAATTATTGAAGAACACGTAATTAATAACAGGCCTGTTAAGCACTTATTGTTACATCCCGAAAAGTATTAATGACTGAGCTAGCTCCTTTCCTAAACCGTGTCGACTACCTCAATGATACTGCTGCACAAATTGCAAAAGATTTTCGCATAGCAGGAATTGAAATACATTATTCTGGTAATCTTCAAAATGCGTATGTGGAATTATTTGAGCAAATACTTCCGCACATAGATGAAATACTAAAAGGAAATTTTCAAGAATTTTATAACTTAATGTATCGAATAGATATCAGTGAAGCTCAAATTAAAAAAGCAGTTAAAGAATCTATCGACAAATCTTTTTCGGAAACCGTTACGGATCAAATTTTGAAAAGAGAGCTCTTAAAAGTAGTAATACGCAAACAGATTTCAGAAGGAAAAGAGCTGTAGCTCCATCGTTATGCCCTTTTAAGGAATACTCTCTATTTCGTATATTCGTTACGATTTTATTAGATTATTTATGGAAAAACAAACCTACCTAGGTAGCTCAGAAATAACTGCCATCGATGAGATGTACCAGCAATATTTAAATAATGGAGCCAACCTAGATGAAGGCTGGAAAAAATTTTTTGAAGGCTTTGAATTCGCAAGAAAAAATTATTTAGAGCAAGCTACAGCAGGAGTTCCTGAAAATGTTAGAAAAGAATTTGCCGTACTGAATCTCATCAATTTATATCGCTCCGTTGGTCATCTTTTTACACGCACCAATCCGGTTCGCGAGCGCAGGAAATACACGCCAACCATGGATGATATTGAAACCATTGGCTTGGCACAAAGCGATATGGATACTGTATTTCATGCAGCTACAGAAATTGGCATGCAACCATCTACATTGCGCGACTTAATAACTGAATTAAAAAAAACATATTGCAAGTCTATTGGCGTTGAGTATAAGTATATGCGAAACGTTAAAGTCATAAAATGGCTTCAGGATAAAATGGAGCCGGCTCGCAATACACCTTCTTTTTCTAAAGAGGAAAAGATGGATATCCTAAATAACATCAGCAAGGCGGTAGTTTTTGAAAGTTTCTTGCACACCAAATTTGTTGGGGAGAAAAGATTTTCGATTGAAGGATGTGAATCATTAATTCCTGCTCTGGATGCTGTTATTCGTAAAGGATCATCCCTGGGAATAAAAGAATTTGTGATTGGCATGGCACACCGAGGTAGGCTCAACGTGCTTGCCAACATCATGAAAAAAACGTACGAAGATATATTTACTGAGTTTGAAGGAAAAGAATTTGACGAGTCGCTGTTTGATGGAGATGTTAAATACCACCAGGGATATTCTTCCAACGTAGTTACTAACGATGGTAATAAAGTTCACCTCAGCCTTACCCCTAATCCTTCACATTTAGAGACGGTAGGAGGAATTGTGGAAGGAATTTCAAGAGCTAAAATTGATAAGACGTATAACAGAGATGCATCCCAGCTTTGCCCGATATTAATACATGGCGATTCTGCCATAGCTGGTCAGGGAATCTTGTATGAGATTGTACAAATGGTAAGACTCGATGCTTACAAAACTGGAGGAACCATACACATCGTTACCAATAATCAAGTAGGGTTTACAACAAACTACCTGGACGCCAGATCCTCCACCTACTGTACGGATATTGCCAAAGTTACTTTAGCTCCTGTTTTTCATGTGAATGCTGATGATGTGGAGGCGGTAACTTATGTAATTCAATTAGCTATGGAGTTTAGGCAAACGTTCCACCGCGATGTGTTTATTGATTTGCTTGGCTACCGTAAATACGGACATAACGAAGGAGATGAGCCGCGCTTTACTCAACCACTTTTATACAAGGCTATTGCTACACATCCCAATCCACGGGAAATATATATGAATAAATTGATTAGCGAATCTGTGGTAGATGAAGTGCAAGCTAAAAAAATTGAAAGTGAATTTCGAACTTTGTTAAGCGAACGCCTTAACGAGTCCAAACAAATAAAAAAAACAAAGATTACTTCTTTCCTCGAAGGACACTGGAAAGGAGTTGCCATGGCCACCGAAAAAGATTTTGAAAAATCGCCTGACACCTCGGTAGACAAAAAAGTGCTTTATGAAATTGGTAAAAAAATTACGTCACTTCCGTCTGATAAAAAATTCTTTACTAAAATTGTAAAACTCTTTAAAGAAAGAGGTGAGATGTTAAAATCCAATAAGCTTGATTGGGCCATGGGCGAAATGTTGGCTTACGGCTCTTTACTAAACGAAGGTCATTCTGTACGATTTAGCGGGCAAGATGTAGAGCGTGGCACTTTTTCACACCGACATGCTGTAATCATGCTGGAAGATGGCAAAGAAGAATATGTACCTCTTTCTACCGTTGAGAAAGATTCTAAATTTATGATTTACAACTCCCACCTCTCGGAGTATGCAGTACTGGGATTTGAATATGGATACGCCATGGCATCGCCCGATACACTTACTATTTGGGAAGCTCAGTTTGGTGATTTTGCAAATTGCGCACAGGTAGTCATTGATCAATATATCAGTGCGGCAGAAGATAAGTGGAGAAGAATGAATGGCATTTGTCTTTTTCTTCCTCACGGATACGAAGGTCAAGGGGCAGAACATTCTAGCGCAAGGATTGAGCGTTTTCTTACACTCTGTGCAGAAAACAACTTGTATCTTATTAATGCTACTACACCGGCAAACTTCTTTCACGTATTACGAAGACAGCTGAAACAACCATTCCGAAAACCACTTATTGCTTTTACCCCTAAAAGTTTATTGCGCCATCCTAAATGTGTTTCGTCTTTAGAAGATTTTTCTACCGGAGGTTTTAAAGAAATTATTGACGATGCATCTGCACAAACTAAATCAACAAAGAAAATAGTTTTCACTTTCGGGAAAATATATTACGATCTGTTAGCCAAAAAAGAAGAAATAAAAAATTCAGATATTGCCTTAGTTCGAATAGAACAAATTTATCCTTTCCCGAAAAAACAATTTGCCGATATATTGGAAAAATATAAATCAGCTACCGAGTTTTTATGGGTACAGGAAGAACCGCACAACATGGGAGCCTGGGGATATTTACTGCGCACTGTTTCTCCGCACTTGAAAGGTGGCGAGCTGCAATGCATTTCTCGTCCCGAAAGCGCAAGCCCAGCAACCGGAAGCAAAAAAACTCATGAAGTTCAGCAGAAGGAAATTGTGGACAGAGTATTTAGCCTATAGTAGTTAGTCATTAGTGTAAAAGCTTTAGAAAATACAGGGAAGACAAGTAAGAGATAAAATAAAAAAAATGAATCAATATAAAAACCTAAAAGTTTGGCAAAAGGCTATTGACCTTGTAGTAGCTACTTATAAGCTAACGGATAAGTTTCCTGAAAAAGAAAAATACGGCTTAACAAATCAAATTAATAGATGCGCTGTTTCCATAGTATCTAATATAGCAGAAGGGGCAGGCAGAAACTCTAGTAAAGAGTTTAATAATTTTCTTGGAATTGCACTTGGGTCTTCGTGTGAATTTGAAACGCAGTTTATAGTCGCAAACCGATTAAAGTATATTTCAAACTCGGAACTTACAGAAATTGCTGCTTCTGTTGAAGAAATACAAAAGATGATTTCTGGCTTAAAGAAAAATATAAGTAATAAAATACTTAACTAACTATTCAGCACTAAAAACTAACGACTCTATACTAACTACTAAAGACTCTTCACATGGCAACCATAGAAATTAAAGTACCCTCTCCCGGAGAATCCATCACCGAAGTAACTATATCTCGTTGGTTAAAAAAAGATGGAGAGTATGTCTTTAAAGATGATGAAGTATTGGAAATTGATTCCGACAAAGCTACGCTGACTGTAAGTGCAGAACAAGGTGGCGCTTTAAAAATTATTGCACAAGATGGTGATGTGATAAAGGTAGGCGCCTCTGTTGGAAGAATAGATACAAACGCCAAAGAGCCAGTAGGCAGTAAGCAGTCCGCAGTAGACAAAGAAAAGGCAGAAGTAAAAAGTCAAAAACCAGAGACAAAGCAGCCAATAACCAACAGCCAGACGCTGGCAAAAGCAGCCGCTACTCCACTGGCAAAAAAAATTATTGAAGAAAATAAATTTTCTCAAAAAATTTCCGGCACTGGCGAAAACGGAAAAATTACTAAAGCCGATGTGCTAAATGCCATGAGTAAAGGGTTTGGTGGCACCCATTCTAAACTGGGAGAAAGAAGTGAAGAGCGTAAAAAAATGTCGCCCTTACGTAAAAAATTGGCGCAACGTTTAGTGGCTGTAAAAAACCAAACGGCCATGCTCACTACCTTCAACGAGATTGACATGAGTAAAATAATGGAGCTGCGCAAAACATACAACGCACAGTTAGAAAAAAAATACGGCACCAAGCTTGGGTTCATGAGCTTTTTTACCAAAGCAGTTTGTGAGGCGTTACAACAGTTCCCCTCTGTAAATGCACAAATTGATGAAGAAGAAATAATTTATTACAACTATTGCGATGTAGGCATTGCTGTAAGCGCTCCTAAAGGGCTAGTTGTTCCAGTTGTGAGAAATGCCGAAAGTTTATCGCTTGCCGAAATCGAACTTAGCATAAAAGAACTTGCCACAAAAGCTCGCGATAATAAATTAAGCCTAGCCGAAATGACCGGAGGAACTTTTACCATAACCAACGGAGGAGTATTTGGCTCCTTGATGAGCACTCCTATCATAAACCCTCCTCAAGTTGCCATACTGGGCATGCACAACATTGTAGAAAGACCCGTTGCCATAAATGGAAAAGTAGAAATTCGCCCTATGATGTATGTTGCACTTTCCTACGACCATCGAATTATTGATGGAAAAGAGTCGGTAGGGTTTTTGGTGAAGGTGAAAGAAATGTGCGAAGACCCTGCTCGTATGCTTTTTGGAGGTAAATCACCTGATGAAATTGTAGTAGGTTTGTAAAAAATAAAATGCTTTAAGTTGAAACGTGTAATTACATACGGTCTTTTGCTAACGTTATTTTGCGCTTGTATTACCTCCTGCAAAATAAATTATTCATTTTCGGGAGCTTCTGTTTCGCCCGATGTTAAAACTGTTTCCATTCAATATTTTAAAAACAATACTACACTGGCGCCACCAACCATCAGTCAAACACTTACCGAGGCGCTAAAAGACATGTATACCTCACAAACCAGCTTGGGCATTATTAACAGAGACGGGGATTTAAATTTTGAAGGAGAAATTGTAAATTACGCCATTGTCCCTGTTGCTTTACAGAGCAATGATTTATCTGCATTAAACCGACTAACCATTACTATAAATGTTCGTTTTAATAATGTGAAAGATGAAAAGCAAAAATTTGAAACTTCCTTTTCCCGCTTTGCAGATTTTCCCAGCTCCTCGCCTATTGCAGCGGTACAGGATGAATTAATCAGGCAGATAAATGAGCAGCTGGTACAAGATATTTTTAACCGCGCAATGATTAACTGGTAGTAATTAAATGACCAAACAGGAATTCATACAATACCTATCCCACCCGGAAAATCTGAATGGGCATTCCATCGCTGCCTTGGAAAAGTTGGTTCAGGAATATCCCTATTTTCAAGCAGGAAGGATGCTGTATCTGAAAAACCTGCACAACGAAAACAGCATCGACTACGAAAAAAATCTGCACATCACATCGGCCTATGCTCCTAGCGGAAAAGTGCTTTATAATCTAATAAAGAAAAAAGTAAAAGCAAAAATTGAAGTAACAGAACTAGTTGAAAAAGAAAAATTTGTTGCGCTAGTTGAAGTTCCGAAAGAGCAAACCATTAGCTCTGCAATCGAAAAAGAAATTCTTCCAAAACTAGAATCCATTGCAATTCTTAAAGAAGAACGCATTGAAGCTATAAAAGAAATTAAAGAGATAGAAAAAGTTGATGAGTTTGATGAATTAGCAATTCTTGAAAAAGAGATGTTGCGCGAAGCGTACCGCACATCCATGACGGTAGATTTATTCCAAGAGCAAGAAGAAAAGAGTCAGAAGCAAAAAACGGCTACTCCAATTAAACAACAAAATCTTAAAACTGAAAATGCTGCTTACTCTTTTACAGATTGGATGAAAGTAGTTGGTGGAAAAACTCCCGAAATTGTTGTTGAGGAAAAGTCTGTATTTAGAAAGAACAAAACCAGTATTATAGACAACTTCTTATTGGATCAAACTGCCAAATCTGATCCTAAGCCCAAGGTGGAGTTTTACTCGGCTGAAACAATGGCTAAAAAGAGCCTCCAGGACAACGAAACCTTTGTTTCTGAGACACTTGCGAGCATATATTTAAAGCAAGGAAACCTTCCAAAAGCGCTACGAGCTTATGAAATATTGCTTGTAAAACATCCCGAAAAAATTCATATATTCGCCCCCCTTTTAGAGAAAATAAAAAAACTTTTAAAGGATCAAAAAAACAAATAAGCAGCAATATTTTAGATAAAAAGCTGTTTGAGAATAACAAAAAAGATTAACATTTAACATTTTAGATATGGCAACTTTTCTTTCAATCCTAATTATTATTGTAAGCATCCTCCTTGTATTGGTTGTTCTAATTCAGAACCCAAAAGGCGGTGGAATTTCTTCAAATTTCATGTCTTCAAACACCATTGTAGGCGCAAAGCAACAGGTAGAGCTTATTGAGCAAATTACCTGGGGTTTTATAGGAGGGCTGGTAGTTCTTTGCATTGCTTTTACCGCACTCGTAGGCACAGGCTCAACAACTGTAGAAACTAAAAGCTCCATAGTAAAAAATGCTGATATGCCTATGCCAGGCAACACTGCTCCTGTAATGCCAACTCAAGAGCAGGCTGCTCCTGCACCTGCCTCTACGCCTGCTGACAGCGCCCAATAAGGAATTGCCATCCTGTCACCTTATAAACTGACAGCTAAAGAAAGCAGAATCTTAATCACGGAAAAATTGTCCGATAAAATTGGAATCTCCGTTTTGGCATAAAATGTGACTAAAGCAATCAATAAAATAAAAATAAGTTTAACAATATAAAACACACACAACAATGGCAAAAGTAAAATTTCAACCACAGGGCGACAGAGTACTAGTACAAGCTGACCCTGCTGAAGAAAAAACTGCTGGGGGAATCATCATTCCTGATACAGCAAAAGAAAAACCACAAAAAGGAAAGATTGTAGCAGCTGGTCCGGGTAAGAAAAAGGACGAACCTATGACTGTAAAAGTAGGCGATGCAGTTTTCTACGGAAAATACGCTGGCACAGAAATCACAGTAGAAGGCAAAGAATACCTTATTATGCGTCAGGACGATGTGTTTGGGGTGATTGGGTAAAAAGTAAAGATAACGAATCAATACGAATTTTCGAATAACAGCCTTTTCCTTCATTCGCAAATTCGAAACAATTCGTTATCCGAACAATAAAGTAAAATATAAATATCTAAACTAAAATATAACCATGGCAAAAAAAATAACTTTCGATACCGATGCACGCGATGCGATGAAACGCGGTGTAGATGCTTTAGCTAATGCAGTTAAAGTAACCTTAGGTCCAAAAGGACGTAATGTAATCATTGACAAAAAATTTGGTTCACCACAAATTACAAAGGATGGTGTAACTGTAGCAAAAGAAATTGAACTACAGGATGCAGTAGAAAACATGGGCGCACAGCTTTTAAAAGAAGTGGCTTCTAAAACTGCTGATATGGCTGGCGATGGAACTACCACGGCTACCGTTCTTGCACAAGCAATTGTTACTGCAGGATTAAAAAATGTTGCAGCTGGAGCAAACCCAATGGATTTAAAACGCGGCATTGATAAAGCTGTTGATGCGGTTGTTGCTGAATTGAAAAAGCAATCTAAATCAGTTGGCGATGACAACAAAAAAATTGAACAAGTAGCTACCATCTCTGCAAATAACGATTCCGCTATTGGAAAGTTAATTGCACAGGCAATGGCAAAGGTGAAAAAAGAAGGTGTAATTACTGTGGAAGAGGCAAAAGGTACTGAAACTACTGTTGAGATAGTAGAAGGTATGCAGTTTGACCGCGGATATGTTTCTCCTTACTTTGTTACCAACGCAGACAAAATGACTGCCGTGTTGGAAACACCGTACATCCTTTTATACGATAAAAAATTATCTACCATGAAAGAGCTTCTTCCTATTTTGGAAAAAGCAGTACAAACCGGAAAACCACTTTTAATCATTTGCGAAGATTTAGATGGTGAAGCACTTGCTACCTTGGTAGTAAATAAAATCCGTGGCTCTTTGAAAATCTGTGCTGTTAAAGCTCCGGGCTTTGGCGACCGCAGAAAAGAAATGATGCAAGACCTTGCTACCTTAACAGGTGGAACTGTAATTTCTGAAGAGAGAGGATTCAAATTAGAAAATGCTGATCTTTCTTACCTAGGAACTGCTGAGAAAATCACAGTTGACAAAGACAACACTACCCTAGTTGGTGGTGCTGGCAAAAAAGCAGATATCACTGCACGTGTAAATCAGATAAAATCTCAAATTGAATCTACTACCTCTGACTACGACAAAGAAAAACTACAGGAGCGTTTAGCAAAACTTGCTGGAGGCGTTGCAGTACTTTATGTTGGCGCAGCTACTGAAGTAGAAATGAAAGAGAAGAAAGACAGAGTGGACGATGCCTTACACGCTACCCGCGCTGCTGTGGAAGAAGGAATTGTTGCAGGTGGTGGAGTTTCTTACATCCGCGCAATTGAGTCTATAGAAAAAATGAAAGGTGCTAACGAAGACGAGGCTACCGGAATTGCAATTGTAAAACGTGCGCTTGAAGAACCACTACGCCAGATCTCTGCAAACTGCGGAATTGAAGGCTCTGTAGTAGTTCAGAAAGTTCGCGAAGGCAAAAACGATTTTGGCTACAACGCTCGTACCGATGAATACGAAAATCTTATCGCTGCCGGTGTAATAGACCCTACGAAAGTAGTACGTGTTGCACTAGAGAACGCTGCTTCTGTTGGAGGAATGATCCTTACAACCGAGTGCGTTCTTGCAGATATTAAAGAAGAAAAATCTGCTATGCCGCAAATGCCAGGTGGCATGGGTGGTGGAATGGATTACTAAGCAAACAGCCACCCCTCTCCAACTCTCCCCAAAGGGGAGAGAGGAAGGACGACAAATACAGAAACCTTCTCCGGAAATCGGAGGGGGTTTTTTGTTTTAGCCAAAGTAGAGTCTCCGCTTCGGGACTCTGCGCTTAAAATTTTATTCCTCTGCATTTTAAAAAATGCCGCACTTGCTTTAGAGATTTTTAATCTTAAATTTGGAGTAAATACCTGAACCTAAAAATACTGAAAGGTGCTGTTATACACCCCAAAATGGGCAATAACATTACTCCTTCGCAAATTTACCTGAAGCAGTCCTTCCATCTTTAGAAACGGCTTTATAAAAATATATTCCTGTTTCCAGTGAAGAAACAGAAACACCGTCACCCGACTTTAGCATTTCAAATAACACCTGCTGTCCAAGTGTGTTAAAGACTCCTACAGAAAAACCTTCCTGCTCTTTTCCTTCCAACATAAATATAAAATGGTCGGTTGCAGGGTTAGGACTAACTGTTAGAGGCAAGAGTTCCTGATTTTGTTCATTAATTGAGGTCAGGCAATTATGCACTTTACTAAAAAGAGTTTGCAACGAGTCGATGGGTTCAAAGCCTACAGGTCCTTGGGGAACGTTTAGAGATATGTAATAATTAGGAGCTACATCATTCTTCTTTGCAACGCGCAAAAACGAAGAAAGAGAAGAGTTCCCCGAGTTGGTACATCTGGTATCTGCTCCTATAACCTTTGCGCCTTGCATCGCAGCCATTAACTTACATGCTAAATCTCCGGGTTCGTTTAAAAAGCGCGCCTCCATCGAATCCAGAATTTGCTGACCTAACAAAATGTTACCTTGAATAGAATAGTTAGGCCCTGTAATATGATTTTTATAATTCATACAATTTGCTCCAGTAAATGCAGCTACTCTTGGCTTTCCATTTGAATCTAGATCAACAATGCCATATTGACGAATGGAAGCATTTCCTTGAACATCGTTTGCCTGAAGCCAAGTTATGATCTGCTGCGGACTTTGCCCTAGATTCATTTGGTTCTTTGCATTGTTTTGATTGGTGGCTATGTATGAAGCCTGCGAGTGTATCACTCCTTTCCCGGGATGAATATCGCTTATAATAACTACCCCACCGCAACCGCCACAGCCAACATTGTCAATGCAAGAAGCTCCTGCACTGCCTACTTCACCTGTCACGGAGTCTACAGCACAGATAGAAAAAGTATCCTGTGCTCGCAGGTTAACTGAAGCAAACAGAAAAGTGGCGGCAAACAACCATTGAAAAACAATGAGGATATTTTTTCTCATATAAATTAATTAAATATAGTTACACAAATAAACGAAAAAATTGCTTTCTTGAAATATAGGGATAAGAATCGTGTACAAGAGTGTCTCACTGCCGAAAACTCTGCAATAATAAAACTTCCCACACAACTCCCTATCTTTTCTCAAAGGGACTCTCCGAAGTAGTCCTTCGGACCTTTGGATGGGTGGGTAAGAGTGGGCTTGTTATATCTTTATCTCCTCCTCGTTCTTATTATAAAAATGGTATTCCAAAATATGGTGTGTGCTAACCGATTTTACATTGATGCTCTTACCATATTTTAATAACCAGCGTTGCTTACGGCTTGGTAATCCTTTGGTAAAATACGCTTCCAAAAATGGATGTACAGCCAGTGTAACATTTTTTTGATTTTGCTCTTTTACTAAATAATGTAAATCACGTTCTATCTGATCGGCAAGTAAAATAGTTGATTGCACCTCTCCGCTGCCACCGCAGCTAGGACATTTTTCTGTAGTCTTTTCCTTTACCTGTGGGCGTACACGCTCACGAGTAATTTGCACCAGTCCAAATTTGCTTGGAGGAAGAACAGTGTGTGTTGCAGGATCCGTTTTCATAAACTCCCGCATTTTTTCAAATAATGTTTTGCGGTTGTTGGGACTGCGCATGTCAATAAAATCGCAAACAATAATTCCACCAATATCGCGCAAGCGTAACTGACGAGCTATTTCTTCTGCCGCTTCCAAATTCATGGCTAAGGCATTCGTGTCCTGATCTTTGTTAGCAGGCGCTCGGTGTCCGCTGTTTACGTCCACTACATGCAACGCCTCGGTATGTTCAATAATTATGTACCCGCCCGATTTTAAATTTACCACTCTGCCAAACGAAGCTTTTATTTGCTTGTCAATTCCAAAGTGTTCAAAAAGCGGCTCCTTGCCTTTGTAATGTTTTACGATGCTCGCTTTTTCGGGAGCAATGGTATGTAAGTACGATTTTATTTTTTCGTAAAGCGTTAAATCATTTATATAAATATTTGAGAATGATGGGTTAAGCATATCCCTTAAAATAGTGATAGATCTATCCATTTCTCCAAGCATCATCTTAGGAGGAGTAGCGCCTTTCAAATTATTCCACAGGCTCTCCCATTTAGAAATTAAATCTTTTAAGTCTGTATCTAACTCGGCAACTGTTTTATTTTCTGCTACGGTTCGAATAATTACTCCAAAGTTTTTGGGCTTAATGCTTTGTACTAGTCTGCGTAAACGATCGCGCTCTTCCAGCTTTCTAACTTTTGAGGAGATAGAAATTTTGTCGGAGAACGGAATCAAAACCAAAAACCTACCCGGTATTGATACATCGGAAGTAATGCGCGGACCTTTGTTTGAAATAGGCTCTTTCATAACCTGCACCAACAGGCTCTGATTATGCGCTATCACTTTATTTACTTTTCCCGTTTTAGAAATTTCTTTTTCAAAAGAAAAATCTGCCAATAGAGACGTTGTGCTTTTTCCTTGAATGGCCAAGGAAGTAAATTTGTTTAAGGACTGATAATTGGGGCCTAAATCGAGGTAATGCAAAAAGGCATCTTTCTCGTAGCCTACATCCACAAAGGCTGCATTTAGTCCGGGCATGATTTTTTTTACTTTTCCTAGTAAGATGTCTCCTACAGAAAACCCTGCATCGGAGCGCTCGCGGTTTAGTTCCTTGAGTCGCTTGTCGTGCAAGAGTGCTATAACAACTTCTGTTGAAGTTGCGTTAATATATAATTCGCTGTTCATTTAATTAAGTGTAAGGGTGAAGTGTTGTAAAGACGGAACAAGAGAAAGATGATGCGAAATAAGAAAAGCAGAAACGACTTTCTTCATCAAAAAAAATCCGGTCAAATAAGTAGAAGGGAAAAGCTTGGAAACAGTGAGTCATTGCGACTCACTGTTTCGCCTTTCAATTATTCCTGGCTGAATTTATCGACCTTTCTTTTTATGTCTGTTTTTACGCAGGCGCTTTTTGCGTTTATGAGTGTTCATTTTTTTGCGCTTTCTTTTTTTACCTGATGGCATAGTTTTGTGTTTTTTGCAACTTACTTATTTATAGACAAGGCTATTATAGTTTGCTGCTTAATTAGTTGTTTTGTTTTAGTTTTTTAATGTATTCGTCAATATCCTTAGTAATCAACGTATCTTTTACTCTTATTTTATAGTTCTCGTAGCTATCGATCGCTTTTTGCTTTTCTCCCATCGTTAAGTAAGTATCTCCAAGGTAAACGTACATATCGATGTGGGTGGAGTCTAGTTGAAGTATTCGCTGGAAGCGTTCTATTGCCTTTTCAAACTGCCGCGAAGTTACGGAAAATAATCCAAGCTGCAGGTTTGCTTCAATATTCATTGAATCTTTTGCAATAACCTCTCTAATCAGCGTAATTCCCTTCATAGGCTGACCACCTAAAATGGAAGAGCTTTCCACAATGCAGGTTCCCAGGTTAGTTTTTGCTAAAAGGTTATCTGGGTTTAAGGCTAGTACTTTTTCAAAGCCACTGATTGCTTCCTTATAAAGCATTCCTTTATTAGAATCCTGAAAGTACCTTGCTGCCTTTAAAAATTCTGTTGCCGAAGCCATCCAGCTTTGCTCAGAATTCTCTTTTTCTGCTGCTGCATGCTTTTCCTCTAGCTTATCAAATATTTTAGCTTGCTCGGGCTTCAATGTTTTTTTGGCTTCTTCAAATTGTGCTGCAAACTCTTTATGATCCACTACTTCAGCCTTAACTTCCGATGTTGATTTAGGCGCAAAGTATAATAGCGCAGCTAAAACAACTGTAAGTAAAACAATAAGTATTTGTCTGGAAGTCATTAACTAAAGGAAGAGGCTTATTCGATAACCGGAACGCTCTTTTTCAATTTATTGCCAAAGGACTTAGCAGGTTTAAAGGCTGGAATGTTATGTGCAGGAATCATGATTGTAGTATTACGAGATATAATACGACCTGGTTTTTTTGCTCGCTTCTTTATATATAGTGTGCCAAACCCACGCAGGTAAACATTCTTTCCCTCGCACATGGAGCTCTTTACTACACTCATAAAGGCTTCAACAATGGCCATGGCTTCCTTTTTCTCTACACCTGTCTTTTCGGAGATTTTGGCAACTATATCTGCTTTTGTCATATTGTTTGTGTTTTGAATATCGATTCTTAAATAAAAAATGAGTACCGATAATACAAGACAAATATACAAATTATTATGTAAAGTATTCTATTTTTGATACTTAGAAACATGACTTAGCTCAATTATGATGCATTTTTCAAAAATAATTATTCGTTGGTATCATATTAATAAGAGGGATTTGCCCTGGAGGCATACCCAAGATCCGTACAAAATATGGCTTTCTGAGATAATTTTACAGCAAACAAGGGTTTTGCAGGGCCTACCCTATTATATTACTTTTATAAAAAAATTTCCCGCCATTCAGGACTTAGCCAAAGCTAAAGAGGGTTTAGTACTAAAAACATGGCAAGGCTTGGGTTACTATTCAAGGGCTAGAAACTTGCACCATACTGCAAAATTTATTTCGAAAGAAATGGGCGGTGTTTTTCCAAATGAATTTGAATTCATAAAAAAGCTGAAAGGTGTTGGAGATTATACCGCAGCTGCAATTGCATCTTTTGCATTTAATAAGCCACACGCAGTGGTTGATGGAAACGTGTACCGAGTTCTTGCAAGATATTTTGGAATAAAAACTGCAATAGATTCAGGTGCCGGAAAAATTGAGTTTGCTAAAAAAGCTAATGCCTTAATAGACAAAAAAAATCCTGGCATTTTCAATCAGGCCATCATGGAGTTTGGCGCTTTGCAATGCGTACCGCAGAATCCGGATTGTAACAAGTGTCCTCTGAAAAGTGGTTGCGTTGCTTTTAAAAAAAATTGGGTAGAAAAACTACCTGTCAAAGAATCAAGAACAAAAGTAAGAGTCCGACATATAAATTATTTTGTGGTGAGGTCAAGCAACAATGTGCTCATCAAGAAAAGAGTTGGAAATGATATTTGGAAAAACATGTACGACTTTCCACTAATTGAAAGTAAGAAAGCGCTAACAATAAAAAATATTTCAAAACTGATTGGAATGAAAGAAGAAGAGCTTGCACTTGAATTTGCCACTACGCATATTTTAAGCCATCAAAAAATTGTAGCAAAATTTTGGGGAGGGAAACTGCCTGCCAGCAAAATAAAAAAAATAACTCCGAATGCATTTTTTTCAAGCAAGAAATCATTGTCAAAGTATCCACTCCCAAAATTGATTGAAAATTACTTTTCTAAAATAAAGAATACAGCAAAAAAAAATGAAAAATTGGTAGTTATTTCAGAGTAAAAGCAATTATCAGAAACAGATATAATAGTGCTATAAAATTTTGGAATTTTCTTTGCTTTAAATACCTTTGTTTGTCACAAAAAATAATCGACAAATAAATATTACAACACATGGGGGGCGTTAACAAAGTAATTCTACTAGGGCATTTAGGAAAAGATCCAGACATCAGGCATTTGGAAGGAGGAGTAACTGTAGCCAGTTTTTCGGTAGCAACCTCCGAAAATTTCAGAGATAAAAATTCGGGCGAAAAGCTCGAACAAACCGAATGGCATAACATTGTGATGTGGCGCAATCTGGCGGAGAGCGTAGAAAAATCGGAACTCAAAAAAGGTGATCGTATCTATATAGAAGGAAAAATTCGTACCCGTCAGTGGCAAGATAAAGAAGGCAATAAGCGCACCAGCGTAGAAATTGTTGGCGATACCTTTACCATTATCACTCGCAAGAAAGACCGTACAGGCGAAGAAGTTGCAGCCGATGCTTCCCCTCCGGAAGAACCCGGCTCTGACCTTCCTTTTTAGTTTCGCTTTTTATAAACCAAAAAAACGAGCGCTCCATTAGCAGTTCGTACCGTTTCGTATTTTCGTAAAAATTCGTTTTAGATAGTTTAAACATGAGTATACTTTTTGCGCTAATATCTTCTTTCATTCTTCTAATCATTTCAGCATTAATTTCTGCATCCGAAGTGGCATTCTTTTCGCTATCTCCAAAAAGCAGAGAAGAGCTTAGAAAATCAAACACCACAAGAGATAAGGCAGCGTTGAAAGTTTACGAGAAACCAAAAACCTTATTGGCTACTATTTTAATTGCCAACAATTTAGCAAACATTGGCATTGTGCTTATTTCTGAAATAATTGCAAAGGAGAAATTAGATTTTAACGCTAATCCGATTTTTGCTTTTTTAATTCAAATAATAGCAGTAACCTTTTTAATCTTGCTTTTTAGTGAGGTGATTCCTAAAGTTTTTGCTAACCAGCATTCGCTAAAAGTTGCACGAATTATGGCTCTGCCTATTACTTTTTTAGAAAAACTTTTACTTCCTTTGAGTAGTATTCTTATCTACACTACTTCCTTCATTGATAAAAAAGTAAAAAAGAAAACACAACATATTTCTGTCGAGGACCTTTCGCATGCGTTGGACCTTACCATTACAGAAGATACGCCCGATTCTGAAAAAAAAATATTGAAGGGCATTGTAAAATTCGGTCAAGTTAATGTGAAGCAGATCATGATCCCCCGAATGGATATTGTGGCGTTTGACATAAAAAATGCTTACCGCAAACTGCTTGAAAAAATTCTTGAGTCCGGTTATTCGCGCGTACCCATCTACAGAGATAAAATTGACAAAATTGTTGGCATATTATATGTAAAAGACCTACTTCCCTACCTCGATCAGCAAGATGATTTTAAATGGCACTCCTTAATACGAGAACCATTTTTTGTCCCAGAGAATAAAAAAAATGATGAGATGCTAAAAGAGTTCCAACATCGAAAAATTCACATGGCCGTTGTGGTGGATGAGTTTGGAGGCACCTCCGGAATTGTTACGCTCGAAGATGTTATTGAAGAAATAGTTGGCGAGATAAACGATGAGTTTGATGATGATGATTTGGTTTATTCCAAGCTAGATAATTTCAATTATGTTTTTGAAGGGAAGATTTCGCTGAATGATCTATCCAGAAAGCTTGGCGTGGAAAGTGAATTATTTGACTTGCCCGAAGGACGGGAAGCCGATACCTTAGCAGGATTTTTAATTGAAATAACCGGAAGCATTCCTCAAAAAGGCAAGGAGACCACGTTTAAAGGACATACCTTTACCGTTGAATCGGCAGATAACCGAAAGATTAAAAGAGTGAAAATTACAATCCCCATTGAAATAACTACAGGCATATGACATTGGGAAAAATCTTTGCCTCTAAAAACTTTTTGAAGCTGTCTTGCATTATTTTTCCTGCTCTTGGAACTTTAGTTTTTTATTCCTGCGGATCCGATGCAGATGATTTACAAACTCCTAAGCCCAATGCCTATTTCAGAATTGATTTCCCCGAAAAAAAATATACGGTGTTTAGCGATTCTTGTCCTTACGAATTTGAATACCCTTCCAACTGCGCGATGGTGGTGCCAGATACAGATCCCAACTCCGAATCCTGCTGGAAAAATATTATTTACCCACGCTTTGGTGCCGAAATTAATCTGAGCTATAAGCGTGTTGACCACAATCTTAATAAATATTTAAACGATACTTGGGCCTTGGCAACACGCCATCAGATAAAAGCAAGTGGCATGCCCGAAACAGCCATCTATCGTGATAGCGCCAAAGTGTATGGCTTAATCTTTGAAATTGAAGGCAACGCAGCCTCCTCCCTGCAGTTTTTTGTTACCGATAGTACCCACCACTTTTTAAGAGGTGCACTTTACTTTTTTGCCCATCCTAATTACGATTCGCTCACGCCTGTAATAAATTTCATAAAAAAGGACGTTGAAAAGATGGTTACCACCTTAAAATGGAAGAAGATAGAGCCTATTCGACCTAAATAAAAAACTGCACTTTAGCGCCCTCTTTTTCTTCCAACCTATCCCATTTTCTTTATATTTGCAACCCATTTTAATAAAAAAATAAATTCGCAATTTCAAATGACAAAACAACTCATAAATTCCAAAAAAATAGGATTTTGAGCTTTCGCATTTCGATTTAATAATTCATAACTATGCAAAATAAAGGTGCCATTCGTTTCTTCGCTATTCTTCTAGCTTTAGCGTGCTTGTTCTATTTATCTTTTTCGTGGATAACACGTAAAATTGAAGGAGACTCAAAAGCAAATGCTGAGCTTGTTATTAACAGCGCTCCCATGGTTGAGCTTGCTAAAAAACACTCCAACGGAAATGCGGAACTTGAAAAAGCTTTCTTAGACTCTGTATTTAAAAAAACAGATCGCAACTATTTAGATTCCGTAAGTAAGCTTCCGGTTGATTTTCCTTTGTATGGATATATTTTCACCTACGAAAATTGCAAAGACCATGAAATTAATTTAGGTCTGGATTTGAAAGGCGGTATGAACGTTACACTGGAAGTATCTGTAGCGGATATCATCCGCAACATGTCTGCCAAGCCCGATGATGCAAAGTTAAATTTAGCAATAGCCAAAGCACGTGTGCGTGAAACAAAAGAGAAAATGCACTTGGCAGAATTATTTGCTGAAGAATTAAAAGCTATCGATCCAGGAGTTTCTCTTTCAAGCTACTTTAGAACCATTGAGCTAAAAGGAAAAATTGATTTTAATACTCCAGATGATGCGGTAATTGCACTTATCAAAGAACGTGTGGACGAGGCCATTGCAACTTCCGAAAAAACATTACGTGCCCGTATCGATAAATTTGGTGTTACGCAGCCAAACATTCAGAAGCTTGAAACTTCGGGCAGAATATTAATTGAACTCCCAGGCGTTAGTGACCCTGAGCGTGTACGCAGGTTATTACAAGGAACTGCTAACCTAGAGTTCTGGGAAACTTTCGATAACGAAGAAGCCATTGGCCCTCTTGTTGAAGCTGATAAACGTCTTGCAGAAATTTTAGGATTTGTTATTGCAAAAGATACTGCTAAAAAAGATTCTACTGTTGTTGCAGCAAACGTTGATACAATTCCTGCTGTAGCAAAAACTAACGACACCACAAAAGCAGATACTACATCTGCCTTTTCTCAACTTGGTTTAGGAAATAAAGATTCTGCAGCCAGCGCTTCTGCATTAAAAGCTAAAGAAGATACTTCGGCATTGGCTAAAGCAAAACGCGAGCATCCACTTTTCTATTTGCTACAACCATTTATTGATCAGCAAGGAAAAACTGTTCCCGGCCCTATTGTAGGCAGAGCGCTTATAAAAGATACTGCGCAAATTATGTCTTACTTGAATAACGATAAAGTAAAACGTGTACTTCCAGATAACATCAAGTTTGCGTGGACTTACAAGCCCGTTAAAGGAGCTGAATCTGTAACTCAATTAATTGCATTAAAAATTACTCGCAGAGATAAAAGAGCTGCTCTCTATGGTGATATCATGACGGATGCGCGCAAGGAATATGATCAGCGCCAGCAAGGTCGTCCGAATATTTCCATGACCATGACAGATGAAGCAGGTCAAACTTGGGCTGCACTTACAGGAGATAATATTGGAAAAAGCATTGCCATTGTACTTGATGGATATGTGTACTCCTTCCCTACCGTACAAGGAAAAATATCGGGTGGCGTATCGCAAATCACTGGAGATTTTACCGGACAAGAAGCGGACGACATGGTAAACATTTTGAAAGCAGGTAAGATGCCAGCGCCTGCGCGTATTGTGGAAGAAACGGTTGTGGGTCCTACCTTGGGAGCTGAATCTATTAGCTCTGGATTCCGATCTTTTGTTATTGCATTATTGACGGTTTTTGTATTTATGATGTTCTATTATGGCAAAGCAGGTATTGTTGCCGATGTAGCATTACTAGTAAATATTTTCTTCATCATGGGAGTGCTTGCATCACTTGGCGCTGTACTTACCTTACCCGGTATTGCAGGACTTGTGCTTGTAGTAGGTATTTCCGTAGATGCGAACGTACTTATTTACGAGCGTATTCGGGAGGAACTTCGAAATGGCAAAGGATTGCAGCTTGCTGTTACAGATGGATATAAGCAATCGCTTTCATCTATATTGGACTCCAACATTACAACCATTCTTTTAGGATTAATCCTATACGCATACGGATCGGGTCCGGTGCAAGGATTTGCAACCACACTTATCATTGGTATTCTTTGTTCTTTATTTTCTGCCCTCTTTATTTCTAGATTAATTATTGAAATGTTGCTTAGCAAAAAAATGGACATCTCTTTTTCGATTCCTATGACAAGCAATGCGCTATCGAAAGTAAATATCGATTTCGTTAAAAACAGAAAGTTGTATTACATTATTTCAAGTGCTATTATTATAACGGGTGCCATTTTCTTCTTTAAGAATGGCGGACTAAAACTAGGCGTTGACTTTAAAGGAGGAAGAAGTTATTACGTTCGCTTTGAAGAGCCTGTAAAAACCGAGACGGTGTCTGATGCATTGCGAATTCCTTTTGATGGGGAAGGCCGTGAGGTAAAAACGTTTGGAAGCGATAATCAAATACGAATCACTACTTCGTACATGATTGATGATACCAGCGCTACAGCCGATCAAACTGCTGAGCAGAAACTTACCGAAGGACTAAACACGCTTAACAACAAATTTGAAATTGTACAATCTCAAAAAGTGGGAGGAAGTATTTCCCGCGATTTAAGAAACAATGCCGTGTGGGCCATATTATTTTCCTGCGCGCTTATGTTTGTGTACATCCTTATCCGATTTAAAGGATGGCAGTTTGGATTGGGAGCAACCGTTGCCGTGTTTCACGATGTGGCTATTGTACTTTCCTGCTACACTATTTTTGACGGACTGATACCAATCACGCTGGAGATAAACCAGGATTTCATTGCAGCCATCCTTACCGTTATGGGTTATTCCATGACCGATACGGTGGTTGTGTTTGACAGGATACGAGAGTACCTGGGCGAAAAAGGAAAAGCCGCTCTTGTTCCCGGTGAAGAGAAAAACCGAATCATCAACTACGCGCTTAACAGCACACTTAGCCGTACCATGATTACTTCATTAACTACCTTCTTTGTATTGGTTGCCATCTTTACTTTTGGTGGCGAGGTAATTCGTTCATTTGCCTTTGCACTCTTAATAGGTATCGTAATTGGAACATACTCTTCCATCTGCATTGCAACGCCAATTGTAATTGACTTTGACAGAAAGAAAAAAGAGATTGCTTAAATAAATTTCAATAAAAAAAAGGCGCTTTGGAAATTCCAAAGCGCCTTTTTTGTTGAGTGGCACAAATGTCACCTCTAATACCATTACTGATTATATATTAGTCCATAACATTTGGTATAATGCCGATCAAGTACAAATTATACTTGGACTAAAAGATATGAAGCATCGGTATAAACGCTTTATCTCTTAAAAGAGCAGCTAATTCCGGATCAGGAATAAACATGAAGCTGTTTGATGTTTACGGAAAAGAGGTTAGGTCTTTCAATGTACATTCTGATACATTCACGTTTGATAGAAAAGAACTTAGTGCCGGAATGTACTTATATAATATTATTAGCGATCAAAAAATTATTGGTGCAGGGAAAATATTGATTGAATAAGCTGAGTACTCTTAGTATCACGCTAAGCTATCTTACCCCCTTAGGTCAGGATTATTAAATCCTGACCAGCCCTACTTATTTTATTTTTTCTTTTGTTAAAGATATATCTAAGCGAGCAAGAACAGGCATGCCAGCGCAGCGGGACGCTACGATTAACTAAGGGTGGCGGTTGGGATGGAGACTAAATGGTAAGCCAAGCTTACCTACTACTATCCCACGCAGTACAACTGCGCGGGTACAATACAAACAACAGCTTCACTGCTACGGGGTAACAAAATAGATGCTGCTTATCATGATTTTCCTAATTTAAATGTGACTAAATTAATTTTATTATTTCGTCCAGTCAATCAGGGGGCTAAAACAAGCGATTTATGTTTTAATTCCCATTATCGCTTCTACATCAACACCCAATCCTTTTGCAACGCCCGTTCCGAGTCTTGCATCTGCACGAAAGAAATGGCACAACTCACGATTAATGATTAAATCTTTTTTCTCTCCTATAATTCCATTCATTGAACCGATAATATTTGAAACAAGATTATGCCGGTCGTAATCATTCATGGCTTTGTTAAATAACCAACCGGGCTGCGTATAGTGGTCGTTATCTCCTTCACCATTTCTATCGTACCAATCAGCAACATTGCTGTCTAAAGCAATGGCGGGTTCTTTGTAGTTTTCATCTGCGTAAATTTCATCAAAACTGTTTGGAAAATAATTTGGCGAATCTTCACCATTTCCATTTACTGCCATCTTTCCATCGCGCTGATAATTTGTAACCGCATACGGACATTTGTTCACGGGGATTTGCTCATAGTTTACTCCCAAGCGATAGCGATGCGCATCGGGATAGGAAAGCAATCTTCCCTGCAAAACTTTATCAGGCGAATAAGAAATTCCATTTACCACATTGGCAGGAGCGAAAGCGCTTTGCTCCACTTCAGCAAAATAGTTTTTAGGAATTTGATTTAATTCCATTGTTCCGACATCAATCAAGGGAAAATCTTTGTGATTCCAGACTTTAGTAAGATCAAAAGGATTAAACGGGAATTTTTTTGCCTGCTCCTGTGTCATCACTTGAATTTGTAATGACCATTTAGGATAATCTTTTTTGTCAATGGCTTCAACCAAATCTCTTTGAGCGAAATCAGGGTCTTTACTTTTCATTTCAATGGCCTCATCATTTGTAAAGTTTTTAATTCCCTGCAAAGTTTTTAAATGAAACTTCACCCACACTTTTTCATTCTTTGCATTTATCATGCTGAATGTGTGCGAACCAAAACCATTCATGTGTCTGTGTCCATATGGCGTTCCCCTATCGCTCATTAGTATCAAGACCTGGTGCAAACTCTCGGGATTCAAACTGAAAAAATCCCACATCATTGTCAGGCTCTTACAATTTGTTCGCGGGTCTCTTTTTTGCGTATGAATAAAATCAGAAAATTTCTTTGCATCTTTTATAAAGAAAACAGGCGTGTTGTTTCCAACTAAATCCCAGTTGCCATCTTCGGTATAAAATTTCAGAGCAAAGCCGCGAGGATCTCTTTCCGTATCGGCACTTCCTTTTTCTCCTCCAACTTGTGAGAAGCGGGCAAACATTTTTGTTTCTTTTCCAATCTTATTGAAAATTTTTGCTTTCGTGTATTTTGAAATGTCATGTGTGACAGTAAAAGTTCCGAATGCTCCCGTACCTTTTGCGTGCACCACTCTTTCGGGAATTCTTTCCCGATTGAAATGTGCCATTTTTTCGTGTAGAATAAAATCCTGCAAAAGCAAGGGGCCTCTTGTTCCTACGCTCATAGAGTTTTCGTACTCTACAAATGGTATGCCCGAAGCCGTTGTTAATTTTTTACTTTTTTTCTTTTCGTTTTTCATTTTCTTGTACATATAAAAACCACCAAGCATTTAAAATTAAATGGTGGTTTTTAAATCAGATGTGTTCCTGTAATTGAATTAATCCAGCATTAATTTTGTAGTACTTCTGTTTTCTTCCCTTGTAACTTCTATAAAATAGATTCCCGCTACAGAATTTTTCAGTTGGAGTTTTTTATTGTACGTGCCTTTGAAGTTTTCAAGTTTATCAGCATACACCAATCCTCCAAGCTGATTCATAATCCTGATCTCAACTGTGCCTTTTTCAGGCATTTCGAAATTCAGGGTAAAGTTTTTATCATTGCCTGGGTTTGGATAAATGCTCACTGGAAAGATTGAAAAAATATTCTCATTAATTCCATTAATCACATTCAGAACTATTGTATCAGTGGCAGTACAGCTGTACTGATTAGTTACAGTAACATAATAAGTTCCTGATATATTCTGTGTGGTTGTTTGTGTGGTTGCACCTGTGCTCCATAAGTATGACGCACCCGGATTTCCCGCATTGAGTGTAAGTGTTGCAGGGAAAAGAATTGTTGTATCGTTTCCAAGATTAACAATAAGCTGAGGGTATATGGTAATATTAATTGTATCGGCTGCTATGCATGTACCATTGCTTACCGTTACACAATAAACACCTGTTGTGCAAACGTTGAGTGTAGGATAAAAAGTTCCACCGCACCAGGTATAAGATGTTCCACCGCTTATGTAAGCATTCAGTAAAATACAGCCGCAAAGTGTTGTGTCATTTCCAAGATTAAGTATTAATGACGAATAAATTGTAATCGCAGCCGATCCTATACATTGTCCGTTACTGATTGTTACCGTATAATTTCCAGGAGCCGTAACAATTATGGTTTGTGTGGTTGCACCTGTACTCCACAAATAACTTGCTCCTGCACTTGCTGAGAGTGTTAGTGAATTTCCAGGGCAGATAGTTGTCGAACCACTTGGGGTTATTGTAACTGTAGGCACAGGATTAACTGTAACTATTGTGGGTGCTGAACTTGCGCTTCCGCAAGAATTTGTTAAGGTTACTGAATAACTTCCTGAGGTAGTAACTATAATATTTTGTGTGCTTGCTCCCGTTGACCATAAATAAGAGGAATTGCTGCTTGCTGTGAGTGTTACTGAATCTCCTTGACAAAATGTTGTTGGTCCGCTTGCCGAAATGGTAGATGCGGTTGGTGATGTTCCTATAGTAACAATATTATTATGCAAGTCAATAGCTCCCGCAGTTGAAAGTCCTCTGCCAAAAAGCGATGAACCTTCCAATAAGCTGATTTGTCCATTTACTAATAAAGTACCTCTGAAAACAGAACTATCTCCTAAAGAGAATGCTCCGTTTATCTGCCAATACACATTACATAATGATGCTGAATTAATAAGTGTAACGGTTGCGAATGTGGCTGTAGATAAAGCACCATTTATTTTGAAAATAAATAAAGCATCAGGATCTCCACCACCGTCTAAAATTAAACTTCCGTTTAATGTTGCAGCAGCTCCAATGCAGTAAACATTCGGGGTAAGAATCTGACCGCTTCCTAAAGTAACTCCTATAACAGGGCCGCAGGTAAGTCCATTCAAATAACTATAGGCAGAAGCTACATCTGTTGCAGCTTGCGCTGAAGCAGGGTCTGCCACATGTTTTTGCCCCACTAATGTTCCAGGAGGAAATGCAGTGAATGCACCTACATTTGTGCCAACATCGCCTGTAACAGTTGTTGCTGCTCCAATATTGGAGAATGCTCCAACGGAGGTAAATAGCGCAAAAGTGGAAGCCGTCCCTAAGTTAGGTGCACTTTGACCAAACATAAAGGTTGGAATTAAAAACAGCGTGAAGATTATTAACGTTTTGTGTAGTTTCCTTTTCATAATATTTTTTTTAGTGAGTTGTTTATTATTGAAACCAAATATCTTCTATATCGCCTCAGAAGATTAGAATATTCGTTCAGCACACGTTTTAGTTAGCCATTCAAGCATTATTAGTGGTTGAGGAACTTTACACAAATTTGTGTAATATGCATTATGCACCGAGCAGAAAAAGGAAGTGCAACTGATTTTGGGTCAGCCTCAAAAGTTGGGGAGTAGATATAAAAAAATGAATTTCTTTGCAGAAAAGAAGTTCCATGCAAGACCCTAATTTAGACCTCTTACATCAACTATTCCCAGAGGAGTTGTTCAATTACTTTAATATATCTGAACATCAGATACTTTGTAGTGTTGCAATAAAAGAAGAATATTGGTTAATAGATTTTGAAGAGAAGAACGAATTACCAGCAGGGTATTTAACTTCCGAATACGAATCTAAGGGGTTTACACAAAGTAAATTAATACAAGACTTTCCTTTACGAGGTAAGGCAGTTTACCTGCGTATTAAAACCCGAAGATGGCGCAGTAAAATTACTGACTCAATCATAAAACGAGATTTTTCCCCCGTACGCGCTAAGCTGTATTGAGTAGCCGCGAAGGTCTTTCCTTCGTGGCGTGGTATCCTGTAAGCTGTGCTTACGGAAACTTATTCCATCGGCAGCAATATTCATTCCTTGGTTCATTTCATATAAAATACATACTCAACTTCTTCCATTTTAAAAAATGTTGGGTGTAAATTTATGCAAATACGGAATTAAAAATCCTTGCGCTCTTTGGTCGAGATTGCCGAGCAGCCAAACCAGCTAAATCCCGACCCGCACTTTATAATATTATTTTTTCTTTTTTTTAAACAAATCCCAAACAACGGGAGACTAAATGGTAAGCCAAGCTTACCTACTACTATCCCACACAGTACAACTGCGCGCCTGCCTGCCGGCAAGGCAGGGGTACAATACAAACAACAGCTTCACTGCTACGGGGTTTGTATCAAAAATGTTTTGTACTTTTATCGGACAACAATGAATCGAAAAACAAATAGCAAAATAATTTTTTATGAAATGAAAAAACTTTACTCGGGTGTACGAAGAACTGCACTAAGCAGCCTTATTAATGATTTCAATTACTTTTCCCCAGTTGTTGCTTTTTTCCGCTACTCTTAAATTTACTATTTGTTGTGCACCTTTTATCGTCCAACGTTGTCC
>Ga0163151_10001072_pt1 | contig 47281 bp, 61 predicted proteins | sample OliLakLV19MP5IB2_FD_145596 | JGI IMG/M metagenome (GOLD analysis project Ga0163151, IMG submission 145596) | Freshwater microbial mat bacterial communities from Lake Vanda, McMurdo Dry Valleys, Antarctica - Oligotrophic Lake LV.19.MP5.IB-2 | ecosystem: Environmental > Aquatic > Freshwater >...
CGGGGACGCGTACGAAAGCGACGGGCAGCGGCGACGCGACGATCGCTTTCTACGCTTACCGGAAACCGGCTTACCTCGAGGTCCAGGTATCGGGGGGCGGCGGCGGAGGCAGCGGTTCCGCTTCGGCGGGCGTAGGGGGCACGGGCGGTAACGGCGGGAACTCTTCTTTCGGCACAACCATTTTCGTCGGTAACGGCGGTAACGGCGGCCCCTGGGCCGTGAGCGGCGGCACGGGCGGGACGGCTTCGGTCGGCGCCGCGGGCGGAGCGGCCCGTAGTGGTGGTAATGGAATGGGCCCGCTCGGCGTAACTGCGCCGTCTTCAGGCGGCGCCGGTGGCTGCGGTTTAATAAGTCAACCCGGACAACCGATCGCCGCGGGCGGCGCCTCTGCCACGGGGAATCCAGGCGGAGCCGGTTGCGGCGGCGGCGGAGCGAGCGGTTACACCGTTACCGGAACTTTTCCCGGAACGGGCGGCGGCGCCGGTGGCTGGGTCGACGGTTACCTATATACTCCGACGGGTACTTACGCTTACGCGGTCGGCGCCGCGGGTATCGCGGGTATCGCGGGTACGGACGGCGCGGCGGGTGGAGTTGGCGGCGGCGGATTTATTATCGTAACGGAATACTTTCAGTGATTCTTCGCCGGGAAATATTTTCGAAAGACGGAGTCTTCGGATCTCTTCGTACCGAAACGGACGAGGAGATCTGTAAAACCCTCGAACACGCGTATGCTAGCTTCGGTAAGAAGTATCGCGCGAAAATACCGACCGGCGAATTTACCTGCGTTAGGGGGGTTCACCGGCTATCGAAGGGGATCCCTTTCGAGACGTTCGAGATTTTAGGGATAACGGGTCATTCGGGAATAATCTTTCATCCAGGGAACTTTAATAGGGACTCCGACGGGTGCGTCTTAGTAGGGGAAGAGGTCCGGAATCAGGCGCTCTTCCGGAGCCGGGTCGCTTTCGTCGGTTTGATGCAGCGCCTTAACACCGTAGAAAGTTTCGTTTTAAAAGTCGTAGGGGGATAAAATATATTATGAAAAACTTCATGGGTTTGATACTCGGGCTCCTCGTCCCCTCTCTTCTGTTCGGCGCGACTAGTCCGCCGCTCTACCGGTTTACGGTTCCCCTCAGTATCTCTAACGGTTTGGTGTCGATGACGCCAGCCAGTATTACCGACTCCGGCTATCTTACGACGGGGGTTCAGAGCCTCGCGGGGGCGAAAACCTGGACCGGGGCGGCTCAATTCGACGCGGCCGTAAACGGAAATATAAGTTTCGGAGCCCCCTTTTTTAAAAGCTCGGCGGCGAATACCGCGGCCTCGAGCACTTTCCGAGCCCCTAATGGTGGCGGACTCGCGATAAGAAATTTCGGGAACAGCGCGGACCTCGTTATTACGACCGACGCCTCGAACAACCTTCTCTATAACGGGCTAGTCGTCTCTACGAGCGCCGCGGGAGTCCTCGGCGTTGCCGGCGGCGGTACCGGGCTTTCTTCGTTCGATTCCGGGGACCTGATGTACGCTTCGGGCGCCTCGACGCTAGCGAAGCTCGGAATTAGCGGCACTTCGAACATGACGCTGGTCTCGAACGGAAGCGTCCCCGCCTGGTCGCTTCTCGCGAACGCGAATATTTCGGGATCGGCGGCCGTCGCCTATTCGAAATTGAACTTGGTGGGCAGTATCGTCAACGCCGACGTCTCCGGCTCGGCGGCCGTCGCCTATTCGAAATTGAGCTTAGTGGGCAGTATCGTCAACGCCGACGTCTCCGGCTCGGCGGCCGTCGCCTATTCGAAATTGAACTTGGTGGGCAGTATCGTCAACGCCGACGTAGCGGCGGGCGCAGCCATCGCCTATTCGAAATTGAACTTGGTGGGCAGTATCGTCAACGCCGACGTAGCGGTGGGCGCAGCAATCGCGGTAAATAAAATCGCGGCAGTAACCGCAAATCGGGTTCTTCTTTCGGATGCCAGCGGCTTCGTTACCCCATCTTCCGTAACGAATACCACCCTTGCTTTTCTCGATCCTACCTCTTCGATTCAAACTCAGTTAGACGGGAAGCAAGCTACCGGGAGTTACATCACCGCTTTGACGGGTGACGTGACGGCGGCAGGACCGGGCTCAGTCGCCGGGACCGTTGCTTTTGTCGGAGGGTATTCAGCCGCTAACGTAGCAGCGGGTGCGACGCTCGCGAATGCCGCGACGGACGCAAATACCATTTCCGCAATCGTAAAAAGGAACGGTTCGGGGAACTTTAGCGCGGGGACGATCACAGCGAATCTCACCGGTAACGCATCGGGAACTGCCGCGACCTTTACAGGCTCTCTTACGGGCGACGTAACTTCGACGGCGATGGCTACCAGCATTGCCTCTTCAGTCGTCACGGGTAAACTAATTACCGGCTACGCTTCCGGCGCCGGTACGGTGGCTGGGACTGATACTATTCTTCAGGCGATTAATAAACTAAACGGGAACGCCCTTCTCCTTGCGCCGCTTGCCAGCCCGACTTTCACCGGCACCGTCACGATGCCGTCGGGGTCGGTAACGTCGAGCGCATGGACGACGGGGACTTCGCCGCTTTCCATCGGTACTACGCCCGCGACCGCTGGCGAACTACGATTACCTAACAACGGAACCGGAATCTCGTTTCGCAACGCCGCGAATTCAGCGAACGTCACCCTGGGTGTGGACGGTTCTAATAACTGGAGATTCTATTCTGGTTCTATCGTATCGGATGTTGGTGGCCTGACGATTGCGGGCGCTGCAACGCTTCAGTCGACTCTTGCCGTAACCGGTACTTCCGCATTCACCGGCATCTCCACTTTCACAGGCGGCACGGCCTCAACCTCGGCGATAACGGGGCAAGCGGTAATTACGGGCGGGCTTGGCGTAAGTGGCGCGACGTGGATCGGCGGGCTCGCAAATATCGCGGGCGCTGCAACGCTTCAGTCGACTCTTGCCGTAACCGGTACTTCCGCATTTACCGGCACCGTCACGATGCCTTCTGGTTCGATCACTTCCACCATTTGGAATATTGGTGCCGCTGCGGGTACCAGTACGCACGTAGTAAACGGCAGACTATCGCTTATCCACGGCGGCGCTGGAAACGGCGCAATCGGAAATATTCTTCTGAGCGACATAGCTACCGACGCGACGACAAAAAACGCGGGCATGAGCCAGCGCCACTATACGAACGCTGAAGAGAATGTCGGAATATTCGGCTCTGAGTCTACCTCGTCTACTAGCGTTCTATATCTCGGTACCGGGGGCACGTCGGCGCAAAACGCGATGACGAACATCCAGTTTTGGACTGCGGCGACCAGTACGACGACGCTTGGAACTGTAAAAGGCTCACTAAGTGCGGCTGGTCTTTGGACGCTTGGCGCGAGCGCCGGAACGCAAACGCACGCGGTCAACGGTAGCGTGCAGATGGTCACCGGAGCGGCCAGTGGCGGACTCCAGATAACCGATTCCACGACGGATGCGACGGACAAGCAATCAGTCATCTCGATTAATCACAAAACCAGTGCAGAGGAACCAGTGGTTCTTTTGTACGGCAGCATGGGTTTCGGCAGTGCTAATACGCTTTATATCGGCGGCGGCGCTGGATCTAACTTCAACGCCCTCACGGCAATCAATTTTTATACGGCTACCGACACAATCACTACGGGCGGTACGCTACGTGGGGGAATTGATACCAACGGAAAATGGACTCTTGGCACTAGCGGAGGAACGCAAGCGCACGTAGTAAACGGCAGTCTCTTCGCGACGAGTTCTCTAACCGTTGGTGGGAATACCACGGGGGACTCGAACCTCGGGACTATCTCAAGCGTTGCGTTCGATAAATACTACGAAGGGTCTTTCTCGATGACCTTTACCGGCCCTTTTACGTCGAGCCAGGTAGTCACGGTTCGGTATCGAAAAGTCGGAAAGACGGTAACCCTTCAAATCCCGGCGGTCTACGCTGCGTGCTCCGTCGCCACGAGCATCGTCTCTTCAGCCGCGGTACCGACGGGTGTAGACCCATACGCTACTTTTCAACAGACCATTAACGCCTCGGATAATACGGTAAAACTCGATACTGGGTGGGTTCGTTTTCAGCAAGGAAACGTTATCAATATTTTCAAAAATGCGGCGGCGGCGAGCTTCGCGGCGACGGGAAGTTGCGGCTGGGAATACGCGCTAAATTTTAGTTACATTACGAACTGATTTTTTAGGGGGATAAAATGGGGCTTCCTGTAGGCGTTCAGATTCCGCTTTCGTGTCAACTCGCCGACTACTCGACGGATAAATATATCCGCGCTTACGTCGAGGACTCGGACGGTCAGCCGCTCGCGGGCTCGCCCTTTAACCTTACGCCCGGAACGAACGGAATCTATAAGAACGTCGCCGCGGTAATGCCTAACAAGCCCTGGGTAAGCGCGGCCTACGTCGTCTACTCCGACGCAGCCTATACGGTCCTTAGCGAACTGGAAGGCGGAAGCTCCGATACTTTCTTCGGACAATTCGAAGCGGGGGACCCGATCCCGCTTTATGTCCAACTCGCGTTTTACGACGACTCGAAATTCGTCCGCGCTTTCGTTACGAATCCCGCCGGCACGGCGGTTGCGGGTTCCCCTTTTTCGCTCTTCGCCGACGGCGTTACCGGGAAATATAAAAACATCTACGGGCAAATGCCCGTCGAACCCTGGGTACGGGTACAATACCTAGTTTATAACAACGCTTCCTACACCATCCTCTCGGGCGCCGATGGTGGGAGTAGCGAAACGATTTACACCACCGATGCGGGGGCCGCCGCGGAGATTCCGCCGAGTAATATCGTAGCGCACGTCTCCGGCGACTGCTGCGACGAACTCGGAGTAATCGAAGATAAAATCGTACAGGGCGAGGATAAGACCCTTCTTATCCGTCTCGCCGGTAAAGACGGTTCTCCTTTTAACCTCGAAGACGCTACCGGCGTCGAGTTCCGAATCCGCAATATCGACGGTACCGTTCTTTCCGTCGATCTCGATAGTACGGTCGTAATCGAGAACGGGGGAGGGGGACAGATCTCGGTAGCGCTTTCCGCGACCCAAACCGCGTTACTCGCTCCCGCGCTTCCGGCTCCGGCGACGATTAAGGTAACGATCGCGTCGAAGGTAACTCTCGTAAATCTCTCGACCCAGCTCGCGGTCGAAGAGGTAGAGGTCGGAGAAGCGGAGTAAATTTCCCCCGCGGACCGTCGGCCTCTTATGTTACGATTAAGCTCCGGCTTCATTCGTAATACACCCCCACCAAAAAAGAGAGTCCAATGTCTAGCGAAAGCGTACAGAAAGCTGTAGCGCCGTTTTCGATTATCCTAATATCGGTCCTTTTCTGCGGGAACGTGTACTTCGGCGAGCGTATGGTAACGCGAATCGAGTCGACTCTCGACCAGTACGAGGAGAGGCTCCGCCGCACGGAGAATGCTATAATTAGGTTAGAAACCCAACTCGAACAGGAGAAAAAAAGATGCTCGAAGAAATCCTTAAGGGGCTAATGGAACAGGTCTTAATCTGGGCCGGACAGTACCCGGTAGTAGCTACCGTTTTACTATCGGTCGGAATCCTCCGTATCGTCATGAAGCCCTTGATGGATCTCGCGCGTACCTTCGTTCTCGCGACGCCCGGTACCGGCGACGACGACTTTCTCGCGAAGGTCGAAGCGTCAAAAATTTGGCAGACGGTACTCTACGTCCTCGACTGGCTCGGAAGTATTAAGACTCCGACTCGTAAAGCTATCGAGAAAACTACTCCTTGATCCCTTTCCGCGACCTCTTTATCGGAGAAAGAGCTATGAGCCTCGGGCAGGTTTTTAAATCTCTCTTCTGGGATACTTTAGTAACCGCCGCCGTAAAGGCGCTCTTTACGGCGGTTCCGTTTCTCGGGTATCTCGGCTTTATAATTTGGCCGGTCGTTCATTACCTCTCGGATAAAATATTCGAAGGCATGGACCAGTTCATAGACCTATCGATAATCCCGTTTAAGAAGCTCGAACACGCCCGCGAGTACGCGAAACAATGTATCGCCCTAAAGGCGGTCGCCTTATCGAACGGGGTAGAATCCCAGGAGTTTAACGATGCGCGCGAAGCTGCAAAAATCGCTATGCGGACTTTCGTTAAGTTTAATTTTACTTAGCGGCTGTACGGTAATGGTCCCCGACTCCCGTCTCTGCTCCGTCGCGGGGATAATGGCGGGCGGCGGGTACTGCGTGCATACGCAGACCGACGAGATGGAAAATCTTACCCCGAAAGAGTTCTACGCTTTCCTCGAACCCGACGAAGCGACGCTTAAGGGCGCCGCCATTTGCATGTCGACCGTCGACTTCGCGAATCTTCAGATAGCGATCGAGCAGGCTTGCCGAAAGCTCGGCGCCTCCTGTTCGAGAGAAGTAAAAGAAGAGGTACAGAAAGTTTCGGCCCGAGTCACGCGCCTCCGGGAGAAAAGTTCTAAGAAGCCGATCGTAAATCCTATTTTCGGTAGCGCGGCCCGACCCAGCCCTTAGCGAGAATTGGTAAGCTTGTTCCCCACGCCGGTACTTGGCAGAGGATTCGGAGAAACTCTTCTTTGGATCCTCTGCCCTTTCTCCGCTCCGCGACGAGTTCGTCGTGTACCGTTAAAAGCGCTCGATACTTTACCCGCTCGAGCCGGACCATAGCCGACATTAAAATGTCACGCGCGACGCCCTGCACGATATTCTCGGTAAGAGTTCCACCCCAAGTCCGTTCGAGCGACCATTTCCTCGTCTTCGGGTTTACGGCCCAGAATTCTAGCGTCTTCCTCGGGCCGTAATCGCTCTCCCTCCACGCGACCTGGGGCTTCCTATACCGGAGGCATCTCCCCGACGGGAGGCGCACTACGAGGAAACCTCGCTGCGTATAGAAGGCACAGTAAGCGGTCTTAAAAATCTCACCCGGTTTCTCTACCGCGTTAACCGCAGCGCGTTCGTACGACTTCCAAAGTTCGGGAACTTCGGGATTTACGTCCCGGTACTTCGCGACCGCGAGCTTACTCTGTTCCGACGAAAGCCGAAGGCGATGCATGGTCCACGCCGCTTCCTGAAATCTCGGCCCGCCCATACCGAACTGACACCCTAAGACCTGCGCCTTCCCGAGTACGCGCTCCGGCGATTCCGAGTCGAACGACTCGTAAGCGCGCCCGACGTTCGCCGCCGCCTGGTAGAGATAAACGTCCTTCCCGGAGCGGATAATATCTAACCCCGATTCGTTGCCGGCGAGCCACCAGCAGACGGCGACCTCGATAAGGGAGTAATCGCCGACGAATAGCTCGTAGCCGTCGGAGGGGATAATCATATTCCGGAGTATCGAGGAAAAGAGCATCCCGAGGGAGTCGCCGTAAAGAAGGGTTAACGTCTCGTGGTCCAGCTCTACGACGTTCTCGACGTGAGCGTATGGTCGGTCCTTATCGACGGGGATTACGCCGCGCGGGAAATTATGGGGCTGTATCCCCGTCCCCGAGTCTCGCCCCGTCGACGCGCCGTGATACATCGCTATATCGCGAACGCGGTCGTCTTCGTTCGCGCGAACGAGAAAAGTTTCGTACTTCTTCGTAGAGCTCATCGTCAGCGCTTTTCGTAGCTCGAGAAGACTATGCATGTCCGCGGAAAGCTCGAAGCCGGTAAGTTTATCCTCGACCGTTTGTTTCTGAAGATTCGGAAGCTTTACGCCCTCGAGTTCGAGAAACTCGAGTATCGACTTCCGGGCGCCGGGTTTCGTTACTAACCCCATGGTGAGGGAGTCCAGCTCTTTTAGTTTCTTCTTACTCTCGACGGCCATAATCGCGACGATCTTCTTTACGGTCGGGATATCTATTCGTAAGCCACGCCAGTTTAGGGCCTGATTCAAATGCCAAATCTCCTGCTCTTTCGGGATAAGGTCCGGGAGAACGTCGTCGAGGTTTTCCTCGGACGCGGCGTCGACGCCGCAGTAGTAGTAGAGGCGTTCCCAGATTTCGGGGGCGTCCTCGGGCTCGAGGAACATCTTCGGTTCTGGCCCGATTCGCTTTTTCTTATCCCACGCTTTCCAGGCCTTCGTAGGTTTACATGTAGCCATCATCGCGATATATCCGCCGCGGTCTTTCTTTACCCGGAGGTCGAGCGCGTCGCCCGCCCCCTCTAAGGCGCGCGGAAGCGCGCAGGCCGCGGCCTTTGCGGCCGTGCATCGGTAGAGACGCGCAGGAATCTCCGGCCAACCGAGGCGCGCCACCATTATGTTTTCGTAAATACAGCGCTCGAAGAACGCGTTATGGGCCGAGAACTCGAACTCCTCGCGGATAAGACCGGCCCACCAGTCGCGGAGGGTTCGCGAATGGCCCTCCCATTTCCGGTTTATCTCGTCGAATTTAAGGAGGACCACCCGTTCGCCGTGTACCTTTATAGAAAGGCACGTCGGCCTGGTCGTAGAATGACGCGAATACTTATACGCCCCCGTTTTCCGAAGCTCCGCCGCCGACCTCGTCTCGAAGTCGATCGTTACGCGCTTTTTCATTTTGATTTTTCGCAGAGACACTTAACCCAGGCGGAAACCCGGCGTCCGCACTTCTGGCAAAGTTGCGGGGGTAATTTAAAAAAGCTGCCGAGGGGAACGGGTAATTTCGTCCACGTCGTATCTATCGGCGCTTTCCGGAGGGGCTTCTCGTCCGCAGTTTTCATCTTGTCCATCTATTTTCCTAACGAAATTCGGCTCCTTTCGATCGCAGTAAACACAACGACCGTCGGCGCCGAAAACGCACTCCTCTATCGACTGACAGAAATACCTAGGCATTACGGGTCTCCTTTAAAGGGGTAACCGCGAACTCCCAGCTTTTTACCTACTATATCCTGTCAAGCCTTCTTTTCGAAATCTTCTATCGGCACTACGGCTAGCCCCGGCTTTACCGGTTTCCCGTCCGGACCTACGAGCTTTAGCGCGCCCTCGGCGAGCGCTTTCTGCGCGACCGCTTCGATTAACGCCATGTACTTCGCCTGCCATCTCGACTGGAAAAGCTCCGAAGCCTCGTCGCCGAGGAACTCCTTTATATCGTCGAGCTTCCCGTAGCCGATAGCTCCGAGGTTAGCGATTATTATTTCTATAGGTGGCGGAGGCGCGCCCGGCGGGACCAGGCCGAGTATTACCCCGTAACCGTGTCCCGCGAACTCGAACTCCTTTTTCTTTCCGCCGTGCGCGATTGATTTCGCGCGCTTAAAAAATACGACGGAACCGGGAGTTATTTTAAATTCCATTTCGCGTCCCCATTAAAAATCGGCGACTTCGTCGTCGTCGTCGTCCGCTTCCGAGGCGAAATCGTCGCCGTCGGCTTCGACGGGCGAGAAGACTTGATCGACCGGACGCTTGCCGCCGAACGGCGTACCGTCCCGCAGCTTCTGAACGTGATCGAGAATGAACTGAACCCCCTCTTTCCCCATGTATTCCCAGCAACGGGCGAAAACGTAAGCGCGGGCGTAGCAGCCTGGGTAGAGTTCCGACGGTTTCGTAAGCGGGACGAGTTTCCCGTAATCGTCGGCGTCGGGGCCGACTACCTCGGGACGTTGGTCCTCCGACGACGTCGCTTTAATTACCCAGCTCCCGGCGTAGCCGAGTTTATCGATCGTCTTCTTATGGTCTCCGTCTCGAACCGGGGACTCGATATCCTCGGGCCAATTTTCTTTCGGCCCGAATTTCGCGATCTTCGCGTTTCGAATTACTTCCTTAATGCTCCGGGGTTTACCCTCCGGGCTTTGGCCGATAAGTTCCCGATCTTTCGGGAACAACATGGTGATAGAGAACTTAGGGGTATCGGCAGGCTTCGGGGCCTGGGCGTTAAAGACGTGCGGATAGCTAACTCGGAACTCCGGCGTAATAATACGGCAGAGGTCTTTATCGATTTTATTTTTTTCGTTTTTCATAATTACCTTTCTTTTCAGTTGTTACGGCGTTTTCAGAGTTTTTCAGAATTTTACCCAATTCCATTTAACCTACCGAGCCACGGGGAGACTCGCAAATATATTTTTCGCGTCCTCTAATTTTTTCCCGCGCTTAAGCGGACAGATCGATTTCGCCTTACACCAATGGCACCAGGAGCCTTCGACGAACTTAGGATTTTCCTCGACCTCTTTTACCGCGTCGCGGAATACGTCGACGTACCGGCGAAGCTCCGGCGTAGAGATTTCCCAGAACGTGGGGCCGTCGTAGCCTTTTATCCGCGGCTGGATAATCCACATACTGACCCGCTTAAAATTCCAATGGTGGAGCTGCGCGAGCCCTACGGCGTAGAAAATCATTTGAAGGTTCTCGCGGGCGCTTACGGAATGGCCCGCGCCGTACTTATAATCGAAGACGTGTAGCGTCCCGAAGTAATCGATTACCGCGCCGTCGAAGGTACCGAACATCTCGTCGTGGATAAACTTCAGGTAGACGCGCGTCTCGACGAGAACGTCCGAGTCCGGCGTCCCCGCGTAGAGTACGAGAAGAAACTTCGCGGCTTCTTTCGCGTGCTCGACCATCTCCGTGGGCGCGCCCCGGAGTAGCGCTTCGTACTTCGACCGCGGCGCGAGCCCGAGACCTATACGGAGAATAGCTTCGAGAACTTCGTGGGCGAGCGTCCCCTCTATAGACCACTTCGAGTCTTTATCCGGAAGCCCCTCCGATATCTCGACGGAGGCGGAGCAGTTTGACCAGCGCTCCGCCCCCGAAGCCGAGTATTTAGAATGCGCGCGCTCGGCGTGGCCCGCTTTCCCTCGCGCGGGAACCCCTCGTCGTCGAGCGGGCCACGCGGGGCGAGTCATTTTTAAAAACGCGTCCTCCGTCACCATATAGGACCGCAGGACTGTACCAGGATAATAAGGAGCGTCGTCATACAAATAATTAAAACCGACACCTCGGAAAGAAACGCTTGCTTCATTTCCCACCTAGCAGAGAGGGGACCGGGAACGGTCCGGGTAATCCGATTAACTGGAGGAGACATATTATAAGAGAAAGAACGAAAACCCATTTAACGACGACGACCACGCCGGGGGGAAGGGGGAGCTCGTAGACGAGAAGGTAGTAGATAAGGCCGAGGACCGAGACGACGATAAGTAGGACGATTAACCAATGCATAAAAAAAAATCCTTTTAGAAGTAAACCCGGTCCCGCTCGGGATACCGGGGGACCGGGCGAGTTTACTTTTTCTTCTCGAGTTCCTCTTTAGATTTAAGGCACTCGCCGAGTTTATTATTAGACTCCGCCCACGCCTTTACCATCGTTTCGGCGAACGCTTTCGGGTCGGCCCCTTTACGGTACGTAATTTTAAGGGTCGCCGGGTCGATATCCGCTAAGGGCTGAGGAGCCCCCGAGACGGTAATCGGCTTCGGCGGTTCCGCGGGCTTCGCTTCCTTCTTATCGTCGGCCCACGTGGTGGGGGAGACGAAGAGTAACGCCAGTAATAGGTACTTCATTCTTCGTGCTCTTCGACGGCTTCGGCCATCGCGGCGATAAAATCCGCGTACTGTTCCGGCTTAAGTTCGGAGACCGAGACCGTCCGGAATTGTTTCTTCATTAGCTTAAGGACCGCGTCTCGACCCGGCTTCCCGCCGATCGCTTTCGCGAGCGCCTTCGCGGCGTCGTTACAGTCGTCCGGGGTTAGCTTCTTAGGCTTCGACTTAGCTTTCGCCGTCGGCGCTTCGTCCTCGTCTTCCTCTCCGGCCTCGTCCTCGCCGTCGTCTTCCGCGGGCTCGTCCTCGTCGTCGTCGAAAGCCTCGGCGACTTTCTTAGGCTTCGACTTAGCTTTCGCCTTCGGCGCTTCGTCTTCGTCTTCGTCTTCGGCGTCGTCGCTTTCGACGGCGGGCGCGGGCTCGTCCTTCGCACCCCGGAGTCGTTCCAGACGGTCAATTTGTTTTTCCAGTTTTGCGAGCCATTCTTTCGAATCGGCTCCGGCCGTAATTACTAATTCTAGATTTGCCATTTTACTTCTTTCCTTCGTTATTAACGGGTTTCGGTTTTTCCTCTTCGGAAACTTTCGCCGGGGCCTGTACCTTCGTACCGTACTCCGGAGACTTAACTTCGGTCTCGGCGTAAACGGGCGTTTCGGTCTCCTTATAGGGGGAGACTTCTTTTTTATTTTCTTCGGACATTGTAGTTACTCCTTCTTCTTCTTTTTAGATTTTTTTATGTCGACCGACGAATCGGTCCCAAAGGTCCCAAATCAATTCGTACTGTTTCGGCGATACGAGTACTTCCGGGTTTTTCAGTTTTCCCGAAATCGAGTCGATAAAGTCGATAGAGAAGGCGTTCATACCGACGCCGTCTTCCGCCGAGAGATACTCTACGAGGTCGGTTATCTTCGAGCGGACCTCGCGTTGCCAGGCGTCGTTACTCACGCATCCACCGGGTTTCGGATGGCGTCTCGGACGCCGTGTTTATTTGCATGGTAGTAACGCCCGTCATTACGATGCCTTTATCCCCGACGGTTTCGCTGGTATGCCACGTTAGCCTCTCTCCCTTTATTAAGTCCTTGAGGCCGTCGGGCGGAAGCTCGTGTATAAAACCCCCGACGAAATCTTTTAAGAACTCTTCGTAAATCTCGTCTGAGATACGATAGACCGACGTAATAGAGATATACCTCATCCGATTACCTTCTTTACTCGGCGCTCTTTAGAGAAGACGGAGGTTAGGACGATTTCGTCCATCGAGCCCGGCGCCACCATGTACTCGCATCGAACGAAACGCTTCGTCGAGCCCTTCCGGCTCGCGCGCTTCTCCGCCTGTTTATTAGTTTCGTCGGTCCAGGAGAACTCGGCGAATATTACCCGGTCCGCCCGCTGTAGGTTATGTCCCCTCCCCGCCGCGGCGATATTCATGATAAGGAGACGGGTCTTCCCCGCCTGAAACCTCTCGAAAATCTTTTCCCGCGCGAACGCGGGCGTCCCGCCGAGAACGACGCCCGGCTTAAAACGGTCGAGCTCTATGGCTAATTGGTGGACCACGTCGCGATGCCACGCGAAGAGTAAGATCGATTCGTTCTTCTCTTCGAGGCGCTCGCGAACGTACTCGGCGACGTAGGGCGCTTTCCTTAATCCTAGCTCGCGCCGAAAGCGCGCGAAGTCTCCGCGCGAAGCGTCTTCGCCGACGCCGCCCTCGAACATCTCGGTAAGACTCGTTATATTTTTCCGTTCCCACGCCTTATGCTCGCGCGACCTAACGTCGTGAGCGAGAGTAAATAGCGATCGTCTCCGTTCCGGATGACATAATTCGTCCTCGGTAACGACGTGCATGAAGTCTTTTCGGAGCTTCCCTCGGAGCTCGTCCTCGTTCGAAGAGAAGAGGTACTCCCACTGCCCGTGTTCGTTCGGTCGGGCGCCGCAGTAACGGTAGCCGAAGGCGTCCAGGGACATAAAGTCGATAGTCTCAGGGGATAGGGCGAAGACGGGGGCCCAGAGTTCCATCGGGCGGTTAGGCATCGGCGAACCGTCGAGAAAAACGACGTGGCGAGCCCCCCTATAGAGCGGCGTAAAGTGGTTCTTCTCATTGCGGCCTCCGTAAAAAGCTAACGAGCGTTGTGCGAACGGGTCCTTAAGTCGCGACGCTTCGTCGACGGCGATAAATTTCCAGTCGATAGAGCGGAGCTTTTCGGCGACCCAGGGCTTGGCTAACATCGAGTCGGGGCAGATTATAAAATCGGCGCGCCACGCGGCTTCGTCCTTCTTATCGCTACGCGGGATAATACCTATGGCGGGCCAGAGGTCGATCCAGTCGGTAAATTTTAAGATCTCGCGTTCCCAGTTCTTCGTTAAAGACGGCGGTACTATAAAAAGAGTCATCCCCTTTCCCGCGGCAAAGCAGGCCGCAATTATCGCCTGCGCCGTCTTCCCCGCGCCCGGCGCGTGAGCCAGGTAAGACCGCTTCCGGGTAAGGGCCCAGACGATTCCCTGAACTTGATTTTCGTCTAGTCCCTCGGGGAACTCCGTCGTCGGAGGGAGCGCGTAAAAGGTCTGAAGTCGTTCTCGGAGAAGATTTCGAACGCGTTCAGCCGCAGCGGTCCGGAACTTCGAAGCCGCCCCGAGGTCCGTAGTCGTATAACTATCGTTTCCAGTATTTTCCCAGGCATCGTCTAGCGAAAGACGTGCCTTAAGTTTCTTATCCCCCACGTTAGAGAGGATAAATTTTCCGCGTTCGTAGTTCAGTATTACGGCGTTATCGGTATTAACGGTATTAACGGCGTTAGCGATATTCGGTATTTTCAGTATTTTCGGCATTTCCCCAGTAACCCAGTATTCCCTTAGAGATTCGTATCTACCCCTAATTTCTCGGATAAGTAAAATAAAACAATTTTACTTAAGAAAAATAATTCCGTACTATTCGGGCCATACGAAAATAAAAGTCTTTCAAACCGGGGGAAAATAACTTGAGTAAAAAAAAGAGTAAACCTACGTTCGATAGTTTTATCGACGAGTACGGCGCGGAGCGGCTCGCGAAATGCTTAAAGGTCCATCGCGATACGGTACGTTACTGGCGCAAACGTTATTGCGACCCTCGGGTCGACCACATGCGACGAATTCAGAAAATGACCCGCGGGCGCGTCACCTACGCGATGATGATTGACCGCCGTCCGATTACTACGAAGGGGACGTACGTCGTCCCGTCGACGAAGATCTAGTTGTTCTTTACATATCAGGGTTAATGGGTTACTCGGGGGGCCGAAAAATTGAACGACTCTAATCTGCTACGAGAGGCTGAACGCCTTTATCGGAAGGGCTTCGCCATACTCTGGCTTCGCCCGAATTCGAAAGCTCCGGTCGAAGACGCTTGGACCAGCGGGCCGCGCAAGAACTGGGACTACCTAAAGGAAACGCATAGGCCTGGCTATAACGTCGGCGTCCGCCTGGGGACGCCATCGGCGCTTAAGGCGGGCTACCTCGCGGTAATCGACCTCGACGTAAAGAGTACGGACCCGCGACACTTTAAGGAAGCGCTCGCGGTAGCACGGAAAGTTCTCGGCGACCTAAAGGCTAGCCCTATGCCTATGGTGAAGTCGGGGCGCGGGAACGGTTCGCGACATTACTACGTGGCGACGCGGCGTCCCTTTAAAGGCTACGATGCGGCACATTCCGAAGAGGTCGTAAAGGCGCTCCTGCCGTCCGCGAAGCCGTCGAAGAAAGAACTTACGACGCTTACGCCGGAAGAAATTAAAAAAGGACTTCGTCTGCGTCGGGCCTGGGAAGTCTCGGTTATGTCCGAGGGTCGCCAAGTCGTACTCCCACCATCGGTACACCCGGACTCGGGCCGGTCGTATGAATGGGCGCGGGTTTTCTCCCCGACCGCGCTCCCCATCTTCGCCCCCAGCGGTACGACGCGCCCGGTCCCCTCCGCCCCGTCCGGCGAAGCCGATAATACCGGTCTAACCGATTTTACGGCCGTCGACGTCGACGTCGAATGGCTCGATATCAGCGATAAGGTCCGCGTCGGAGTCCTTACCGGCGAAGGCGTTACCGACCGTAGCGCTTTTTTAATGAAAGCCTCGAGCGCCCTCTTCTCGGCCGGGTTAAACCGGAACGAGGTACTGTCCGTACTTACCGACCGGAAAAACTTTCTCGGCGAAGTCGGTTACGACCACGCCGCCACGGGTAGTCGCTCGCGGGCCGCGGCCTGGGTACATCGCTATACGGTAAAGCGTATCTCGGAAGAGAAGGGCTCTATAGAGGTCTTCGCGAACCGCGCGGCGCCCGCGCGAACGCTTTCTAAGGAAGAGCGCGAAGACCAGGATAAAGATTTGGACGGCGAAAGGACGTGGAAACAGGACCTCTTAAGAAATAAGCAGGGCGCGGTCTCGGCCCACCTACTACAGAATACGATACTCGTTCTAGAGAACGTACTGCCGAAAGGAGTACTCCGACGCGACGAGTTCGCCGTCCGCGACGCTTACTCCGTCGATACCCCGTGGGGCGGTAAAAAGAATACCGTAGTCTCGGACGACGACGTTCCGAGAATTAAATACTGGATGGGGACCGAGTACGACTTCGAGCCATCGAGTAACGTAATCTCCGACGCCCTAACCGTACTGGCTACCCGAAACGCCTTCGACCCCGTAAGAGACTTCCTCGACGCCCTCCCCGCCTGGGACGGCGAAGAGAGGCTCGACGGCTGGCTCGAGGAGTACTTCGAGGCTCGGGGCCATCCGGAGTACCTCGGACAGATCTTCCGAAAATGGATGGTCGCTATGGTAATGCGCGTCTATAACCCCGGCGCTAAGTTCGACTGGATGCCGATTCTCGAAGGCGCGCAGGACATCGGGAAGAGCTCGTTCGGGAAAATTCTCGTTGGCGATAAATACTTTACCGACTGGCTCCCCCCGCTCTCCGATAAAGACGCGGCCCTAGGGCTACTGGGGATGTGGGGCGTCGAGTTCGGCGAGCTTACCCAGTTCCGGAAAAACGAGCTGGAGATTATCAAAGCGTTCGTCTCCCGTACTATAGATAAGGTCCGCCCTCCCTACGGGCGAAAGGTAGTAGAGCATGCCCGGCGCTGCGTCTTCTTCGGAACGACTAACAAAGAAACCTACCTCATCGATGAGACCGGGAACCGCCGCTTTAAACCGATCGTAGTGGGTCGGCTCGATTTCGCGGCGCTCCGCCGAGATCGCATTCAGCTCTTCGCGGAAGCGAAAGAGTTGTGGACCACCGGAAAAGAGACGGAAATTACGCTCGGGAGATTAACGGAATCGGCGGCGATTTTCGAAGCGGAAATTCACCGCGAAAAGATGGTCGCGGACGACTCGAACGTGATGCTCGAAATCATGCTCGATTTCGTAAAAAGAATCGAAAAAAGAGAAGTGAATTTTGACCTCAAAAGGTTCCGAATTATGGACCTCTTCGCCGGTGTCGGGTGTTTCGGCGGTTGGCCGAAAAACAATCGAAATTTCCAGTTTTGCGCGAAAATGCTCAAAAAGCTCGGGGCGCGAAAAACCTTCATTAGGGGCGCAAGATGGTTCCACCTAGGGACGGTGCCGGGTTTTCCTAGTACCCGACACCGCCCCTAAAGGGGAAGTTTACCGACGATAACGGCGTCTACTAAGGTGTCTGGTGTCGGGTATACCTATTAAACTATTTTAAGGTATTTTTATATATACCACTGGAGACCTGTAATGAGTACACACACACATACACATACCTATAGGAAGTATAGGAAACCACCCGACACCGGGCACCGCGACACCCCAGCAGAGGGAAATCTGGTCCTCGGAATTGACCCCGGTTTAAGGGGCGCCTTTGTACTTTTCGATGGTGGGGAATTTTTCGAGATTTTCACGATGCCGGTAGTAAAAATCGGGAAAGAAAAAAGGGTCGATTTCGGTAAGATAATTCTGTTCGTCGAAGGCGTTAAAAAACGCTTCGGCGCGGTCCCGGCTTTTCTCGAAAGAGCGAAGCCGATGGCGATGGGCGCGAAGTTCGCGTTCAACTACGGGCGCGATTTCGAAAAGGTCTATCTCGCGCTAGTTCTCTCGGACATAAAAATTACGCTAATCGAGCCATCGGCCTGGGCGCGGGAAATGCACGAGGGGATTGATCCCGATCTTAAGCCAAAGGCGAAAAGCCTCCTCGCGGTACGAGCTCGGTATCCCTCGCTGGTGGGGAGGCTTCCGGTACGCCCCCGCGGAAAAATAGACGACGGCCCGGTCGACGCTCTTCTCATAGCTGGGTACGGGCTACGGCTAAGTGACGAGAATTACGACTTTTCCTAAATGCCGTTTTTGGGCCTACGCGCTTAGCGGTCGAAACGGGGGTTTAACGCCCTGGCCTCCGCTGAGCGCGATTTCCGGGGCTAAGCCCTTACCTACCTATTAACGGGCCTCTACGGGCTCGACCTGGGCGGTTTAAACGCAAAGCGGAACAGTGCGTCATTTCAACGGTTTAGGCCGTTTTTACGCGTTTCTGGTCGTATTCGAGCGGTACCGGCCCGGTATCCCGCGAGGCTTCCGGTACCCCGAGGGGGATAGATGCCGGCCCGGTTCGGTATTACCCGGTATATCTCCGGTATATACGAAATACCTTTACTTTATTAACGCACGGCGCTATACTGTATTTAGAGGTTAAGAAAGGCCTCGGTAACCGGAGTAAAAGAAAATGAGAAAGACCCATACGCAGATAGTCCAGGAGTTAGAAGCCAAAGGCTTTAGCTTCACCGTAAACGTAATCCAGACTGGTTACGGCAGGCCGAAGACTAAAATTAGAAATCTCCACCGCCTCCTCGACATGGGATACGACGTTCGTCACGTGCAGTTCGAAACCTGCGAAATCATCGTCGACGGCGATTTCAAATGGCTTGGCGCGCTCGATAATATCGACGGATGGATTGAGCGATTTAATATGTATCAAGGGATCAAATGAAAACGAATTTAGGTCCTCAGGAACAGGCAAATAATATGAGTAAAAAACTAGAATTTCCGTACTTCGCAATGGTTCAGACCGGCTACTGCATACTCGGGATTGGAAAAACCCGGGCAGAGGCCGCGGCTGACGCCGAGGAATATTTCCCTAAAAATGAGTCCTGGGATGATGCTGAGTATGATTATGAGGACGCCTCTGTAGAACCTAAATTCGATTACCTGTTAGACGGGTCTGTCGGCTGCGTCCCCTGCACCAAGGCACTTTTTGACGACGCGGAGAAAAACGGCGCTTTCGCAGTGCAATGGGACATCAACAGCGACGGTGTTTATTTAAAGGGCGAGGTCGACGAAGACGAAGACGAAGACGAAGACGAAGACGAAGACGAAGACGAAGACGAAGACGAAGACGAAGACGAAGACGGGGAGGTCGAATGAGCAAGCGTATAGAGCGGGTAAAGAAGACGAAAGCGCAGATAGAAAAGGAACGCGCGAAGCACCAGGCGTGGTGTAAGAAATACCGCGCCGAAGAGAAAGTACGCGCGACGAAGCGGCAGGCCGAAGAGAAGGTAACCCGGAAAGCGCTCGTAAAAAGCTACCCCCTTCCGGAGCCGGTTAAGGAGTCCGATCTTATTTCGATTTCGTATAACTCGAAGGACCAGGTTAAGGACCGCGGAATTCTTAGCGGTATTACCTGGACCGGCTATAGCGATTCTTTCGACGCCTGGTACTCTACCGAGTTCGGGTGGTGCTTCCCGACCCTTTTAATTAAGAACGCTTCTCGCGGGTCGTCGTACGAGTCGCGGTCTTACGCGGTTACGGCGAAAGGCGGGAAGCTCGTTCGAATCGGGCAGGGGCCGCATATTCTCGCGAAGGCGACGGTCTACCTTAAAAAGAGTAATACCGAGCGGCTTAAGCCGGTCCTCGATCTTCTTCTTAGGGGTTCGCAGGAAGCGAACGTATACCGAGATAACCTTTCGACCCGACGGGCGACATCTCGCCGGAGGTACTACACGTGGTGAAAATGAAAAAACCAATATGTAAGTTGATGGGACAAGACGGAAATGTATTTAATATAATCGGCCTAGTTTCTATGGCGCTGAAAAGGGCCGGGATGGGTAAGGTAGCGGAGGAATTTTTAGCCAAGGCGTATAAAGCCGAGAGTTATGACGAGGTTCTCGTCCTGGCGATGGAGTATACGGAAGTCGAATAGACCGAGTCGGCTCGGAGGTTCCGGGAGACGGTTAAAAAACCAAAGGAAAAGGAATAGCAAATGAAAAAGAAAATTACTACCGAGCTAGTCGTTATAACCGCGAAGATCGGGGCGAGAGACTTATCGCTGATTCAGAGGAAAGCGGATCAGTTTACCGAGGGGAACCTTTCCGCGTGGCTTCGCTACGTCGGTAAGCAGTACTCGCCGAAAAAGGGCGAGCGGATACCTATTAAAGCCGCCTCGTGAGCTATGGCCGCCTTTAAACTCGATAAGAAGCTCGTCGTACAGGTCCGGTATTACGAGCACCTCTACGTCATCACGGACGAGTTCGGGGGACGCGTATATACCGGGACCGACGAGAAGGTCGCGAAGCTAATCCTAAAGACCCTGACGATGTATCGACTCCGCGAGTCGAGACGTAGGCCGAAGCCCCGCCCCCGAAAGCGCGCTAAGAGGAAACCCTTGCGTAAGTAAACCGGGGTCGGCATTCTTCCCGAATGGGGAAAGCCACGAAACAAGTCAAAGATCTAGCGTTACATCCAAAGAATCCACGTAAAATTTCTAAAGAGAGACTTCAGCTATTGGGGCGATCCATGCTGGAGTTCGGCGACATCTCGGGCATCGTGTTTAACACGCGCACCGGGAATCTTATCGGCGGTAATCAACGTTCGAAGGAACTTGACGAAACGTCGAAAGTCGTTCTTACGAAGCGGTTCGATAAAGTCACGCGTTCCGGTACGAGCGCGGTCGGTTTTATCGCGCACAAGGGCGAGCGGTTTTCCTACCGCGAAGTCGACTGGTCTCTGGATAAAGAGACCGCCGCGATGATTGCGGCGAACGAAAGCGCGGGGCAATGGGACGACGAGCGGTTGTCCGAACACCTGGAGCACTTAGCATCATTCGACGTTGATTTTGATTTAAGCCTCACCATGCTGGACCCGGACCGTTTGGTCGAGCTCGGAGTCGGAGACGTCACGGTAAGCGAAGCTGACCAGGACGACCAGGACGACCAGGACGACCAGGACGACCAGGACGACCAGGACGACCAGGACGTAACTTGTACGGATAGTCCGCTTGACGCTGTACCGAAATCAGCCAGCGCCTCCTCCGGCGAATGTCCTCGATGCCGGTTTCGGTGGTAAGGGATGATTCACCCAAGGCTACTAAATCAGCTTTTCGAAAACCTTAAATTCAAGGTCGAGGAAGAAAGTCTCGGCTACGTAGTCCGCGATATCATTAACATGAATTGGTGGAATACGTGCGAATGGCACGCGGGGTATGTCGAGAACCGACGCGAGCAGCAGGATTGCCCGGAAAATCTAAAGCTTATCGCCGTGCAACTCAAAGAGTATTACCGACGCCGGCAGCTTAAACTTAAAAGCCGGGGTAAATTAAAAGAAGAACTTCAGGCTTATCTTTTAAAAAACACGTCTAGTCTATTTCAATTGCGCCTCCACTCGGTTTCAACGCGTCAGAATGTATCCCAGTTTTTTCATGACGAAAACGGGGTACCGACGTGGGTTGACTGCACATCGCGAGCGACCTATGCCGCTAAATATGTTTGCCAGAACGGGTATGTCGATTTTGATGGGATGATGCGCGTTGTGGACGGAGCCAAGGTTCCGAAAAATTCCTATAACCTCGGCGTAAATCACCTGTTCGTAAGCGGCGCGAGTAAAACGAAGGGTGAGATTTTTTCTCAGAGACTAAGTCAGCGAACCGTTAAGGAATGGGTAAGTCATTTAAAGATTAGCGTGCACCCAAAGCGCGCATGGCTTTTCGATGCGATTAAGCATGTTCGTACCGATCCATTTAAAAAGTACGAAGAGTCTCGGGTAGTCTTACGAACTGCTTTCGGCCTGAACGAATGTTTATATGGTTTTTCTACGTCGGTTACCGCGAAGCATTTCAACCGCGCAACCGCCGCAAGTAAATCAAGCAGCGCAAGCAACGTAAGCCGCGCAAGCCGCGCAAGCAACGCAAGCAACGCAAGCGCCGCAAGCCGCGCAAGCCGCGCAAGCAACGCAAGCAACGCAAGCGCCGCAAGCGACGCAAGCTACGCAAGCCACGTAAGCTACGTAAGCCGCGCAAGCGGCGCAAGCAACGTAAGCCGCGCAAGCCGCGCAAGCGGCGCAAGCGACGCAAGCAACGTAAGCGCCGCAAGCAACGCAAGCCGCGCAACCGACGCAAGCTCCGTAAGCCGCGCAAGCCACGTAAGCCGCGCAAGCGACGCGGGAACGACGGGCTTTCTGGGCGCAAGCTGGGCGGAGTCGAACGCGGCTATTAGAAAGCCGGAGGGGCTTTTCTATCCTCCGGTATTTAAGGCAAACGTATTCGCGCTCGCGGGGCATTGGAAAATTGATAAAAATTTAGTGCAGGCGCATCGCTTGGGTTGGTTCGATCCATTCATGGGCCACGGAGAATCCCCACTGCTCGCGAAAAAGTGCGGAATACCGTATGTCGGTATCGATACAAATACGCGGGCGTTTGAAAACTATCTAAACGATATACAGAAATGGTTACTCGGTCCGGGCGCCGAAATCCAAATGAAGAACGCCGATTCGCGCACATTTTTCCCCGAGCTAATCGAACGCTTTGACCTTTGTTATACCTCGCCACCGTATTTTGATTTTGAGGAATACGGAGGTAACACCGGGCATCTTGAGGGTTGCCAATCGTTTAAAGAATTCCACGAAAAAATTACTATCCCTGTTTTTACTAACGCCAAAAAATATCTCGTAGATGGCGGCACGTTAGCACTTCAGGTTGGGTCCAATGAGCAGCAAAGAACGCAGTGGGTAGACGCGATTTTAAGTATCGGCGGGTTCACGTTTCTTACGCACCATTTGCAGGGTCATCAGGATAATAAATACACCAGCATGGCGAAGGGAACGCAGCCGCTTTTAGTTTTTATTAAACAAAAAAGTTCCTCCACACGCGCTAAGAAGAAACCCTTGCGTAAGTAAATCGGCTTCGGCATTCTTCCCGAATGGGGAAAGCCACGAAACAAGTCAAAGATCTAGCGTTACATCCAAAAAATCCACGTAAAATTTCTAAAGAGAGACTTCAGCTATTAGGGCGATCCATGCTGGAGTTCGGCGACATCTCGGGCATCGTGTTTAAATGCTACGGCATCGAAATCGACCCCCATTACTGTGATATAATCGTCGCTAGATGGGAAAAATATACAGGGCAGAAATCAAAACTGCTCGGTTCCGCCGTCAAAACTAAAACTAAAACTAAAAAGAAAAGACGGATTGAACCGTCATAAACTGCAAATGAAAAAAGTAAAGCATTCCACGAAGCATTTAGCGGCCCATCAATTCAAGCCAGGCCAGCCCTCGGCAAACCCGAAGGGCCGACCCAGGAACCCCATTCCTGATGCGCTGAAGAAAATGACGAAACAATCGTTTCGACGAATCATTCGCGCCGTCGTAAAGGGCAACGTCGACCAGCTAAACAAGATGGTGACGGACCCGAAAGCCTCGGCACTCGAGGTGGCGGTAGCGTCGTCATTCATGAAAGCGATCTCACGAGGCGATTACGATACCATCGAGCATATTCTGCAAAGGATTGTCGGGAAGATCCCGGACGAAATATTGGTGCGCTCGCGAAACTTAAACGCGAACGTCGACGCCCCTCTCGATAACGAGAAGGTAAAGATAGCCGTCGCTAAAATCCTGGGCGAGATATGAATACTCGCGAGCTCATCGAGAAAGATGCGAAGAAGGGGAAGGGCAGTGCTTAATGGCCTGGATCTATTTAGCGGAATCGGAGGACTCACCTTGGCCCTCTCTCCCTGGGTGCGCCCCCTCGCCTATTGTGAAAACGACCGATACGCACAATCCGTCCTTCTGTGTCGGATGCAGACTGGCGACGTGCCAAATGCCCCGGTCTGGGACGAGGTGCGGACTTTACGCGGGAGCTTTCTTCCATCTCTGGACATCATCTACGGAGGATTTCCGTGCCAGGACATCAGCGTTGCGGGCAATGGCGCGGGCCTGGAAGGAAAGCGAAGCGGATTATTTTTCGAGATACTCCGGCTCGTCGACGAGCTCTCGCCGAAATTCATCTTTCTGGAAAACGTCCCAGCGATTAGGACGCGCGGAGCGGAACGAGTGGGGAAAGAATTATCCCGCCGTGGGTATGATTGTCGGTGGGACGTTATTTCCGCTCACGAAGTCGGAGCCCCGCACCTCCGAAAGCGGTGGTTCCTACTTGCCCACTCCAACGGCGAGCGAAGGGGCCGGGAAGACTTCTCACGGAAGAACTTGGAGTTCAACCTACGCAAACCTTCACAACTTCGTGACGGGACGGGGAAAGCAAAACCCCAAGTGGGCGGCGATGTTTCCCACTCCCAGCGCCAGCGCCTACGGAACGAATCTAGGAGGAGCAGCGGGCCGCAAGGGAAAAGTTCGCCCATCACTCGATACGATGGCGGCGAAGAATTTGTGGCCGACACCGCGAGCCTCGGACGGGGAAAAGGGCGGGCCGAATCAACGGGGCTCAAAAGGAGACTTGGCGCTTCCGGCAGCGGTTCACCATTGGCCGACTCCGCGAGCAAGCCCGAACGCGAACAGGGCCACAAAAAGGTGCCCCTCACAGATCAACGGCACACACGGGAAAACCCTAGCCGCAGAGGTTGGTGGGCAACTGAACCCGACGTGGGTCGAGTGGTTAATGGGTTACCCTTCCGGGTGGACCGACTTAGAGGATTGGGCAATGCGGTGGTTCCGTCCCAAGCGCAAGAAGCGTTCAAAAGATTGATGGGGATTAGATGACTACTCGCGAGCTAATCGAAAAAGATGCGAAGAAGGGGGAGAAGTAATGCACTACGAGCATGAAACAAAATTTATACGGGCGGTGGATGGGGACACTATCGATGTCATGATTGACCACGGCTTTCGTGTGTACACGCGGCAAAGGCTAAGGCTTGCCCGCATTGATGCGCCGGAGCTTCGGGACAAAGACCCGGAAGTTATGAAACGGGCCTTCGAGGCCAGGGATTTTATAGTTCATTTTTTTGTAGAAAACGGGTTTCGCTGCGCCTTGTACACTGAAAAAACGGACAGGTTTGGGCGGTACATTGCCGAGGTTGAGGTGAATGGGAAGAATCTAAGTGACGAGTTGCTCAGAGTAGGTCTCGCGGAGACGTACCGGGGAGAAGCGAAATGAGCGGTGGAGTTATTGAAGTCACCCGGATATAGAAATTCTATCCGGGTGTTCCTCGCGAAACTGGAGGGGGGATGAAACACGGTATTGAAATTCAAGGGCGTATTTCTGGAAAGTTCTACGTAGAGAAAGACGTGCAAAAACGTCTATTCATTAGAGATGTATTGGACGATGGTATGGGCGGCTGGGTGGTCCTTCAGCAGGGCGATGGCACAATGGAAGGTGATACGGTTCAACGTGGGCTGTTTTGGACTAAAGCGGACGCAATGCTGTTCCTCAAAGCGATTCAGGAAACAGACGGCGGGAAAGTGGAGCAAACAGACGGTGGGGAAGGTGGGGAGTGAACCAAGAGCGACTAAAAGAAATTGAAACACTAGGGCTGCTCGCGGGCAGCCACAAGACCATAAGCGACGGCGGCTGCGTAATGGAAATGGTGAGCTATCTCGCTAACGAGCCGTGGTCAGACCACCCCAAATGCGCGTGTCCGATTCTTACGGAGTACGCGATTCAAATTAATGACAGGTTCAACAACGAACATCGCCAACTATTGATGCCGCTCGTGCCCTTGCTGGTAAATACCAAATCCACCGATGCGGTTCAGATTGCGCGTAAGAGGTTAATGCTGTGGCGTCACGTCACAGTGTTATACCCGATGATTCTCGATGAAGTTGGATTGACGGAAATAGCAACTGAGCTACGCGGTATCGGGAATAATCCAACCGACATGGCCCGCGCAGGGGAAATTTTAAAGGGGAATAAAAAAGAGATCACCAGAGCCAACGCCTACGCCTACGCCTACACCTCCGCCTACGCCTACACCTCCGCCTACGCCTACACCCCCGCCTACGCCTACGGCGACTCCTCCGCCGACGCCTCCGCCTACACCTACGCCTACGCCTCCGTCGTGCGCGCTAAAATCGCAGCCGTTGCTGTGGAAACGCTACGCATGGCGATTGCGGAGAAAGAATGAAGGCAATGCCAATCGGTTGGCGTGAGGCTAAGGCGTGGGTCGAAGAGAATCACCGACATCACTTTTCACCGCAAGGTTGGAAGTTCGGCGCTGCGGCTGAGAAAGAGGGAAAGATCGTAGGAATTGTGATGGTAGGACGCCCAGTCTCTCGAATGATTTCTGAGAAAGAGCCGCTTACCTGCGAGGTCATTCGGCTTTGCACCGACGGCACTAGGAACGCTTGCTCATTCTTATACGGGACAGCTCGCCGAGCCGCCTTTGAACTCGGCTGGAGGAGGATCATCACCTATATTCTCGCATCTGAACCGGGGACTTCATTGAAGGCTTCCGGCTGGAGTTTCGTCAGAGAAGCGGGAGGCGGCGAGTGGGGCCGCCCGAGCAGAAAGCGAGAGTCAGGTAAGCACCCAACGGAAAAGAAACAACTATGGGAGGCGACGAAATGATAGGCCGCAGCGCCGATAAAGCCCGCGCGTTCCTCGCGAAAATGGAGGGGAGAAATGAAGATAATCCATAAGTATACGAGGAAGTATAATCCGTTCCGGCAATTTCTTTTCTGTTCGGGAAAGAAGGCGACCGGCTCGGAAAACGTAACCTGGTTTTGGACGGAAACAACTTGCCGGCGATGTCTCGCGGGCTTACCGAAAAGGGAAGTAAAATGATAACGATTATACTCGGAGCTATCGTCTCGATGCTCGTATTCTTCTTTCAACGCTGGTGGACCGCCCATCACCCGATTACACCGAGCCCCGAAGCGCGGGCGCAGTTCGTATCGGATATCGAACGGCCCCGTCATTTCTGGATGGGAAAGAAACGCGGCGAGTACGCCGGTAAACTGTTCGATAAGTTTAAGGCGAACTACGAGGCGAAGATTCACCAGGTAAAGGCGGCGAGTATCCTCTCGGAAGAGGAAGCGGGCGAGTTAGCGGCGTCCTTCGCCGAAGGCTTAACCCTTACGCCCGAGGAGCTCTAAAATGGAGTTTCTATACTTCGTCGGGGCCAATATCGTTGGATGCGCGGTCGTAATCGGTTCGATAGGTCTCGTCCGTCGGGCCTTCGAAAAGTATAGAGCGAAACCGCTACCGCCGAATCATAACGGGAACTCCCCTCGACGACGGTAATAACGTGAATGGTACGCGAAGACCGAATAGCCGACAAAGTCCGAAGGGACGTAGAGTACGAAGCGGCCCGCCACGAAGAGGCGGCGGCGAAAGCGCTCTGCGAGGTAGATCACCTCGTATTTACCCGGTACTTCTTTAAGAAACGCCAGGGAGTACAGTTTCGCGTAAACTGGCACCACGTCCTTATCGGCGATACCGTCGATAAGGTTATAACCGGGGAAATCGAAAATGCAGTTATCAACGTCGCTCCCGGCGGTACTAAAACGGAGCTCGTGGTTATTAACCTCATCGCTCGTGGTCTCGCGCTTAACCCTCGCGCAAGGTTCCTTCACCTTAGCGGCTCCGACGTTCTCGCTTCTCTTAATAGCTCTACTGCTCGCGAGATAGTAACGTCGGACGAGTTTCAACGTAAGTGGCCGATTAAAATCGCCGACGACGCGAACTCTAAAAAACGCTGGAACGTCGTCGTCGACGGCTTCGAGGGTGGGGGCGTCTACGCGGTAGCGATGGGTGGGCAGGTAACGGGGTTTCGCGCGGGGAGGATGGTGGAAGGATTCCAGGGCGCGATTATTATCGACGACCCGATTAAACCCGAAGACGCGTACTCGAAAACGAAAGTCGACGCCGCGAACCGAAAGCTCCTAACGACGATTAAGTCTCGTAAGGCGAATCCGAAAACGCCCATTATTCTTATCATGCAGCGGGTAGCGGAGAACGACCCGACCGGTTTTATTAAACACGGGAACCTTGAGGGGAAATGGACCCACATAGAGATCCCCGCGGTTATTTCCGAAGATTACCTAGCGACGCTCCCGGAGAAGTACCGGAAGCTCGTCGTCCCCGGCGATATCGTAGACGGGCGCTTCTCTTACTGGCCGTATAAAGAAAATATCCACGAGCTACTAAAGATGGAACGCGGCGACGGTACGGACCAGAGCGGAGCGCGAATCTCGCGACACGTCTTTTCGAGTCAGTACCAGCAGGCGCCGAAAGCACTCGGCGGAAATATTATTAAGGGGAAAGACTTCGTCCGCTATACCGTTCTCCCGAAGATAAAGCACCGGAAGGTATTCGCGGATACGGCCCAGAAAACGAAAGAGCGAAACGATTTCTCCGTCTTCGAGGAATGGGGCCTTGGTGATGACGGACGAATTTATCTACTCGATTTAATCCGCGGGCGCTGGGAAGCGCCGGAACTACAGAAAAGGGCTATCGCCTTCTGGGCGAAATGTAGGTCCCGCGACGTAGAGAAGTACGGGCAGGTCCGCGAGATGGTCGTCGAAGATAAGTCCTCCGGTACCGGTTTAATTCAAACGTTGATTCTCCCGCCCTATAATATCCCGGTCGTCCCGCGCGAGCGCGACCGCGATAAACTAACCCGCGTCATGGACGGTCTCCCCTATATCGAAGCCGGTTGCGTTTGTATTCCGGAGGACGCGCCCTTTACTTCCGATTTTATTTCGGAGAACGAATCGTTTACCGCGGACGACTCGCACGACTTCGACGATCAGATTGACCCGGAGATGGACGCCATCGATGATATGTTACAAGCCGGTAATATTTTAAGGCAATGGGAAGCCGTAGGCGAAAAACTACCGGTCGAAAAGACCGCGCCTATACCTCCCTCGGTAGCGAGAATCTTAGCGAGTACCGGTCGTAAGGGCCTGGTAAAATTAACTTCTGGGGGAAATAGTGAGCCGAAAAAACCGTAAGAAGAGTATCCCTAAAAAGCTCCCCTCCCCCACCATCGACGCCGCCCCTTCCCCGAAAATGAAAGTAAACGCGATGGACGTATTCCGCGCCACGAACGAAGCCGCGAAGAACGTCCTAATGAAAGAAGCCCGCGCGGTCGCTACCCGCGACGGCTTCGAAAACTTTATCTCGCGCGTAGGGCTTAATACCGATAACCCGTCGAGCGAGTCCTTTTACGGCTTTAACCTCATTACGCAGAACCGAATACTGCTCGAAGCGGCCTATCGCGGGAGCTGGATCGCGGGCGTAATGATCGACTCCGTCGCCGACGACATGACCCGAGCCGGTATCGATATTACTACTTCCGATAAGTCGGACCTCCGGTTACTTTTTCAGAACATGACGCGCCTTCAGATCTGGCAGTCGCTAAATTTTAACGCGAAGTGGGGACGCCTCTACGGCGGCTCCTGCGCGGTAATGCAAATCGAGGGTCAGGAATTCGCGAGCCCGCTGGATCCCTCGACCATCGCAAAGGACCAGTTTAAGGGGCTCGTCGTCTTCGACCGATGGCAGCTTAACCCCTTAATGAGTCCCGTAATTTCGAGCGGCCCGAACATGGGCTTACCGATGTACTACGCGATCGTAAACGACCCGCGGTCTTACGACCCCGCGGCGCCGACCGCGACCGGGCAGGTAACGGTTCACTACTCGCGGGTAATACGTTTTACCGGAATTGACCTCCCGTACTTTCAGGCGATTACCGAAATGATGTGGGGCGAGAGTTTCCTCGAACGCCTCTGGGACCGACTTATCGCGTTCGATAACGCGTCGCTTTCAAGCGGGCAGCTAATAGACCGGGCGAACCTTCGTACCATAGGAATCGACGGCCTACGGCAGATCGTCGCCGCGGGCGGAGCGGCCCAGGCGGGGCTCGAGGCTCAGTTCGAAATGATGCGTCTAGCGCAAACGAACGAAGGGCTTACCCTAATCGATAAGAACGATACTTTCGCCGCGACCGCTTACTCGTTCGCCGGTCTTAGCGATATGATGCTTCAGAAGCTGCAGGAACTTTCCGGGGCTTCCGGAATTCCCCTTATCCGATTACTCGGCCAGTTGCCGGCGGGCCTTGGTGGTGGTGGTAACGGCGAAGCGGACCTCCGCATGTACTACGACTCGATTAACGCTCAGCAGAATTCGAAGCTCCGCGACCCGATGGATACCCTTCTAAAAGTCCTCTGGCGCTCTACCTACGGTAAGCCCGCCCCCGAGGACATGGAATTTACTTTTCGCTCCCTCTGGCAAATGGACTCGAAAGGAAAGGCCGAAGTCGCGAAGAGTGTCGCCGAAACCGTTATCGGCGCTTTCGATAGCGGTATGTTCGGGCGCGCGACGGCGCTACAGGAGCTCCGCGATAGCTCCGCCGATACCGGAATCTTTTCGAACATCACCGACGAAGATATCGCGGAAGCCGAGGACGATCCCGCGCCGACCCCGGACCTACCGGGCGAGGGGGGCGAAGAGGAAGAACCCGGGGAACCGAAAGAACCCGAAGAGAAAAAAGAATCGAAAGCACTCGACGCCGCCCCTAAAGGGAAGTGGTACAGCTTCAACGGTTCGCTAAAGAGCTAACCGATATGAAAGGCTTTCGCGTACACTTAAAGAAAGTGGTCGCGCTATATCGAGGCGCATCGAGTACCGAGTGGACCTCCTGCGGGCGCCCGCTTTTTTACGACGATAGCCCTATCGCCCTAACTACTAATCCCGACCTAGTCGACTGCAAATGGTGCTTAAGCGCTATGGGAAAACACTGTATATCTTGTAAGTGTCCGAAGCCATGCCATTGCGGCGGCGGCGGCGGCGGACCGCTCCCCCTAAATAAACCGGAGTAATACCCTCCCTACCGGCCTTGCCGGGTATACCTCTTTTCGGCGAAGATAAAAGTTCTATGAGATCCTTTACCCTCGACGCGAAAAAAACCCTTAAGGGAAAGTTTAAGCCGTCCACGGCCGCGGAGCGCGCGTTCTACCGGCAGCTTAAGAAAGTGGCCCAGGCGTCGGGCCATATCGTAGACCGGTACTCCGAACCGGGCGCGAAACTTTCGGACGAAAAAGCTATGCAGCGTGAGCTCGCCCGCTACGCCGAGAAGCTCGGCCCCTGGGCCGTTCGTCAGTCGACGAAACTACTCGAGCAGGTACAGAAGTCGAACAAGCGCGCTTACGTTAATAAGTCGAAAGCGATCGGCGCGGCTTTAGAATTTGGTGCGGTCGAACGAGACGTCCGCGAAACGGCGCGGGTATTACTTAACGAGCAGGTAGGGTTAATAAAATCTATTCCCCTCGAAGCGGGATTAAGGGCTCAGAAAATAGCGCTCGAGGCAGCGGTCCGCGGTACGCGCGCGGAGGCGAACGAGGATACGATTCGCGAACTCGAGGACCAACTCGGCATGAGTACGGAAGTCGCGACGAACCGCGCGCTTCTAATTTCGAGAACGGAAACCGCCCGCGCTACGGCGGCGATAAATCAATCGCGGGCCCAGGCGGTCGGCTCGAATCAGTATCGATGGCATAACTCCGGCGACGAGGTAGTGCGTCATTCTCATAAATTCTACAAAGGGGCGAGACTTCAGGGTAGGATATTTTCCTGGGACAACCCACCGACTCTCGAAGACGGTATGACCGGACACCCCGGAACATTCCCTAACTGCCGCTGTTTCGCGGAGCCGGTCTTCGCTAACGAGTAAATATTTCTGGACAAACATTCTTAACCTAACTCATGATTGCTTTCATTCGCATTAATGGGTTTCGACACTTTCCTCTGGGGATAACTAAAAATGCATATCTTTAATCGGTTCCTACTCCTGACCCTTGCGTTTACTACCGCCGTATCATCTTACGGAGCGGCGACCGCCCCGCTAGCCGGAAAAGTTTTGGTAATGAAAAACCAATTCGGCGAGCAATCGATAAATACGATTACCTCCGTCGGACTCCCCCTCGCGAGCGGACATACGGTTTTTTCCGGGGCAACGGCGCCCGTAAACGGAACGACCGGCGACGACTTCGCGGGAAAAGGTTCCCTTTATACCGCGAGAGATACCGGAGCGCTTTATACGAATACGGGAATCATCACCAACCCGACTTGGACTCTCGTCCCCGCCGGCAGCGCCGGAGTTACTAGTTCCCTTCTTACCGGGTACGTGTCCGGAGCCGGAACGGTCGCCGCGTCGGATAGCATCCTTCAAGCCTTTAATAAATTAAACGGTAATATCGGGGTATATACCGAAGCGGCCCCCTCCCTTACTTTCGACCTCGCGGTCGGCGCGAAAACGATTACGGTTCGAGCCGTCGGAAAGCTCGTAAGCATTTCCATTCCCTCGGCCGCAATCGCCGACGGTTTAGCCTCTCCCTGCGCTAGCACGACGGGACTCGCCGCAGGATACCGCCCCGCCGCTAACGTTACTTTCGGAGTCGTCGTAGTCGATAACGGTACTACCCGAAAAGCGGGTCAGCTCGTAGTAGGGTCGAACGGCATTCTTACTTTCAGCGTCCTCGGTACCGGCTTTACTAACGCCGCCGCAGCCGGTTGGGACGCGCTCTCCGTCTCTTACGCAATTCCGTAAGCATGAAATTTTACACCACATCCAGACTATCGGAGAACATCCTTACTACGCCCGAGGGGTACCTCGTTTGTATCGGAGTTCCGATCGCGCGTACCGGCGAAATGGTCTACGGACCTAACGAAACCCCGATTAAGCCCGGACCGGACGGTAAGGTTAAGATTACCCGAACCGCCGAAGAGGTTTTCCGCCCCGAGACTATTCGGTCGTTCGAGGGAAAGCCTATAACGATTCTCCATCCCGACGATATGGTCTCCCCCGAAAGCTGGCCTAAGCTAGCGAACGGAATCATGCAGAACGTGCGGCGGGGAGAAGGGGAAACGGAGAACGACCTCGTATCGGACCTTTTAGTTACCGTCGCTCGCGCTATCCAGCTCGTTAAGGACGGTCTTCGGGACGTTTCCTGTGGTTACGACGCCGATTACTACGAAATCGGAATCGGGCGAGGGGAGCAGAAAAATATCATCGGCAACCATCTAGCGCTAGTGCTCGAAGGGCGAGCCGGTTCTAGCTATGCGATTAACGATTCGAAAGGAAAAGATACTATGAAAACTTTAGCTGAATTTCTCGCGGGTCTTAAGGGTAAAAAATTTCCGAAGCAAGAAGTCGAAGCACTTCGCGCGGCCGTAAACGACGCCGCGATTGAAGAGGAAGTTAAGGACGGGTCGAAACCCGTAACCTACGACGAAATGCGAAAGTGCATGGACGAAGGCTTCGCGAAGTTCGGTAAGAAGGACGAGCCCGCGAAAGACGCGATGCCGCCCGTAAAGGTCGAAGCGAAGGACGAAGTTCCTCCGGTAGCGCCCGCAGCGCCCGCAGCGCCCGCAGCGCCCGCGGCCCCGGCTTCCCTCGAAGATCGTCTAGCGAAGCTCGAAGAAATGGTTTCGAAGCTCGTCGGCTCCCAGGCCACTGGTGACGAAGAAAAGGTCGAGATGGAAGAGACCGGAGACGCCGCCGACTCCGACGAAGAGGCGGAAGAAGAAGGTACCGAGGACGCCGCCGAAGAGAAGGAAGAAAAAAAAGGCGAAAAGAAAGCTACGGGCGATTCCGCTTCCGACGACGACGATATGGACGAGGAAGAACTCGCCTCTCGGGCCGAAATTCTCGTTCCGGGGATTAAGCGTTCGCAGAAAAATTTAAAGGTAAAGGCGCTTCGCGCGGCCTACGCCACCAAGGACGGTAAATCGGTAATCGATACCTTTACCGGCGGTAAAGATCCTGACCTGAAAAATAAGGCCTGGGTCGACGTCGCATTCGTCGGCGTTAGCGAAATTCTTAAGTCGAAACGCTCGACCGATTTCTCTAAGACGAAAACCTTCGACTCGTCGAAGTTTCAGTCGACCTTAGAGAATAGCAAGGGTGCGAGGACGGCGGAAGACGTTAACGCGATTAACGCCAAACACTACGGCACGAAACAATAACCGGCGAAAGCCACAAGAAGGAGTTTAAAAATGAGCCCAGCTTACACTTTTAGAGCCCCGGCGGGAGTCCCCGGTGATATCTCCCGCACGGACGAATCGAACGTAGAACCCGGAATGCTCGTCGCTTTAGCGACGGTCTTCGCGCCTCGCTTCGGCGAAGCGATGAGATACGTCGTCGGCGGTATCCAGCAGTTCACCGCAGCCCTTACTAAAGCGGATTTCGCGGGCGTTCTCGTCCGCGAAGTGCCAGCGCAGTCGGCGTCTTCCGCTTCCGATACTAGCTTCGACGACTCCGCGCCGAACCCGGACCAGGTCCAGGGGCTTTGCGTTCGCGGATATATGGTCGTTCGCTGTACGGACGGAACCCCCGTTCGTGGCGGAACCGTTTACGTCCGCACCGTGGCGGCTGCGGACCGCCCTATCGGCGCTTTCGAAGCGGCCGCGGATGGTGGCAATAGCTTTGCTCTCGATGCCGTTCAGGCGACGTGGGCTTCTGACGGTCTGGATGCTGAAAATAACGCCGAACTTCGGATCGCCCGATAATCGGTACTAACCTTAAAAAAGGGGTTTTATTATGAGACGATTAATAGCTCGGCGGTTCCGGACCATGGACTCCGCGCTGGCTTTCTATATCAATCAATTGGAAAATCTAGACAAGCGTCTTTACGAGCCGCTCGTCTCCGTTTCTTGGGGCCGTGATATTAAACTCCGTCCCGGCATTTCGATGTCGAACGAGTCGACGAGTTTCATTCAGTCGGCTTTTTCCGGAGTAGGTTCGCTCGAAAATACCCAAGGGCAAATGCCTTGGATTTCCGCCGAGACGACCGCGATTCCCGGAGTCTCGGTTAACGGTCGTAAGCTGGTAAAACCCCTCCGAATCCTCGGACGGGAAGTCAGCTATACGAGCGTCGAGCTCGAGCGTTCCCAGTTAACGGCGCAGCCGATCGACGTTCAGAAAATCGACGCGCTAAATCAGTTGTACCAGATGAACACCGATCAAATGGTGTACGTCGGGTCCGACGACGTCGGAGCAACGGGGTTAGTTAACTCCGCCGACGTTACGGCGACGACGGTAGCGAACGGAGTTTCGGGTTCGCCTCTCTGGGCGCAGAAAACCCCGGACGAGATGCTAAACGACGTTAACACGCTCGTCGAAGGCTCCTGGGCCGCGGCGGCCTACGCCGTCTGTCCCGGTAAGCTCCTACTTCCCCCTCTCCAGTTCTCCTATATCGCTTCGCAGAAGGTTTCTTCCGCGGGCAATGTATCCGTACTAAAGTTCCTGATGGAAAATTCCATCGCGAATCAGGTAAACGGACGCCCCCTCGATATCCAACCGCTTAAATGGTTGGTCGGCGAAGGCGCCGGGGCAACGGACCGAATGGTCGCGTACACGAACGACGAAACTCGCGTGCGCTTCCCGATGGTCCCGGTCCGAAGAGAGACGGCGTACTACCAAGGAATTCGATACACCGCGCCTTACATTTGGGCGTTTGGTGAGATGGAATTCCCTTATCCGGAAACTGTTCGCTACGCGGACGGAATCTAAAGGAAAGGGAAGTATGCGATATAAATTCAATCAAGCCCTCCACATTGGGGGGAAGGATTTTCCTCGGGGAAATCACGAAGTACCGGCGAAGTCCGAGCAAGACTCGAATTTCTTACGGTACGTCGGTCTCGGCTTAATCGTCGACGCGGACCCAGTCCGTGCCGGCGGGGTTAAGTCCGAACGGGAGAGAAACGAAAAACTTCATAACCGACTCGTCGAAGATTCCGACGCGAAGAAAGCGAAAGCCCACGCCGCGAAGGAAGGAAAAGACGAGGTAAAGGCCGAGGACTCGAAAGAGCCCGATGCGGCGCCCAAGTCCCCCGAATCGGAGGACGATAAAAAGTCCGACGATAAAAAACACGGGAAGCATGGGAAAAGTAAATAAAGAGGTAATTCGTGGTCTTCGATATTGCGAAGTTCCGTGTAAACTTTCCGGAGTTTAACAGCGCGGAGCAATATTCGAACGAGACGATAACTTTCTGGGGCGGACTAGGGGAACTCCTAGTCCGCTCTTCTATTTGGAAAGACGCCTGGAATCAGGGGATGAGCCTCTACGTCGCCCACCAATTAGTTCTCGCTCACCAGAATACGCAAGCCGCCGCGGTCGGGGGTTCTCCGGGGCAGCAGGGCGGAATCGCTAACTCGAAAACGGTCGGTTCGGCTACGGTAAGTTACGACTCGACGACGTCGAACGAAAATGACGCCGGTTTCTGGAACCTCACCACCTACGGGAAGCAGTTCTTTAGGCTTACGCAGATCTTCGGCGCCGGGTGTATCCAGCTATGAAATCCTTTCTCGTAACCGAAGACTTTACGAAAAACTTTAATAAGGTAATCACGAAATTTAAGCGCGACGCCGTCCTCGTCGGAATTCCCGAAGAGGAAACGGACCGCGACGACGACGCCCCGATAAATAACGCTACCCTTCTCGCGATAAATAATTTCGGTTCACCGGCCCAGGGCATACCGGCGCGCCCGGTCCTCGAGCTAGGGATTCGCGCGGCACAGAAAGAGATAATTCAGATTTTCCGCGACGGGGCGAAGAAAGCTCTATCCGGCGGAGTCGGAGCCCTTTCGGCGACGTATAATCGCGCCGGTATAGTCGCCTCGGTTTCGGTAAAGAAGGTTATTAATTCGCAGGAAGGGATCTTACCCCCCGCGGAGGCGACCCTTCTCGGACGGGTTAGAAAAGGGTTTAAAGGAACGAAGGCTCTTATCGTAACGGGCCAAATGAGGAACGCGATTACCTACGTCGTAAAAGGGGAATCGTAATGGCCCGTATCGACGTAACGGAGCTATTAACGGACCCCGATTTCGTCGACGCGATAACGCACGTTCAACGTGCGTCGGTCGTTTCGACCCGCGGAAAGAATATTATAAAGGAGACGCTCGTAAGATCGGTCGGGGTAATACAACCGGCAGACGGGAAGACCCTCCGGAGATTACCCGAGGGACTACTGAACGAAGACCTCTCGAGCTTCTGGTTTAAAGGCGCTATCGGCGATACCGACGGGTGCAAATACCCAAGCGTCCTAATTTTTAAAGGTAAACGGTACCAAGTAAAAAAAGTCTTCGGCTGGCTTAACTGGGGTGCCGGTTGGGTCGAAGGCGTCTGCGTCGCGGAGAACCTAGTTTAATGCCTCTTCAGCCCTACATAGAACCGGCGGAAACGGAAGAACTCCCCGGAGACCTTTCCGTCGAGGATTTCCTTCAAGCTTTCTTGGTGGGGCTTACCGGCTTACCGGGACAAATGGTGCGCGCGAAGTTTCAGACCGAGGTACCGAAGGAACCGCCCTCGATTCTCGTTAACTGGCTCGCCTTTACTATAAAGGACGGCGTACCGGACGCGAACGCCTACGTCTGGACGGACCCCCTCGATACCCTCGGGACGACGGTAAATAGTCAGCGTCACGAGGTTCTCGACGTCGGCGTCTCTATCTACGGCCCCCTAGCGCTCGATATTTACGCTACGATCCGGGACGGACTTCAGATTCCGCAGAACCTTCAGGCACTCACGGCCGCAAATATGGGACTCGTCGAAATCTTCCCTTCGAGGAAGTTACCCGAGCCCGTAAACGAACGCTTTTATAATCGAGTCGAAACGACCATTATTCTACGGCGAGAAGTAATCCGGACGTACCGGGTACCTTCCCTACTTTCGGCGCGGGGCACCATTCGAGCGCAGGCGGGGACCGACCCCGACTACTCGCTTGATTGGAATTCCGAAAACGTGGAGAATTAAAATATGAACTATCAAGGCTGGCTTGGAAATTTTATCCCGAACGCTCCACTATTAATACCCGCGGGGGATCAGCTTTCGACGCCCCTAGACCTTAAAGGTTTTTCGCTCGAAGGGATAATTCTTCCTCCGGTCTTTACCGGGGTAGCGCTAACGTTCTTCGTCGCGGACCACGTGGGGGGATTTCAAGCGAAGGGGCAAGCGGTCTTCGCCGGACCTACCTCGAATAACGATACGCTTACGATTAACGGAGTCGTAACTACTTTTAAGGCGGTCGTCGTCGACCCGCTCTCCCAAGTTCTTATCGGGATCGACGCCGCGGCGACTCTCGTAAATCTTTTAGCCTTCCTCGAAGCTTCGGTCGTCGCCGGACTCGCCGCCTGTACTTACGAAGTTTCGGGCTCGGCTCTTCTCGTTACCGCCGTCATTCGCGGTACCACGGGTAACGCCTACACTTTCGCGAAATCCGCCACCGATATTACTTTAGTCCCCTCGGGCGGGACGCTCGTCGGCGGAGGTTTTACGGCCCTTTACGATAGCGCGAATACCGTCGTCTCGATGACGGTCGCGCAGAACAGGGCTTACGCGGTAAACCCGGCTTACTTTCGCTGCGTAAACTACCTTCAAGTTAGATCGGGTACCGCCGAAGCGGCGTCGCGCACAATACTCTGTTCCCTGAAAGGAAATTAATTTATGAGCTTATCAGTTTCGGGTCTCGTCCGAGTAACGGTTAACCTTAATCCTCTCGCCGCCGCGGTAAGAGCTTTCGGCGTCCTAATGGTCGCCGGAGACTCGAACGTAATAACGGGTCTGGAGCGATACCGAACCTATTTAAGCTACGAGCAGGTACTCGCGGATTTCGGAGTCGACGCCCCCGAAACGCTCGCCGCGTCCCTTTACTACGGGCAAACGCCGAGCCCATCGACCATGATGATCGGTCGATGGCTTCGAACCGCCTCCTCTGGGCTAAACGTTGGTGGGATTCTTTCCGCCTCGCAGCAGACCCTGAGTAACTGGACCGTTATCACGAACGGCGGACTCGTAATCGTAGTCGACGGCGTCTCGAAGAACCTCGTCGGTCTAAACTTTTCCGCCGCCGCGAACTTAAACGCGGTCGCAGCCATTATCGATTCGGCCCTAGTCGGGGGTTCCTGCGCTTGGAACGGTTCTTATTTTACGATCACTTCCGATACGACCGGCATTACCTCTATCGTCGGTTACGCGACGACCGGCGCGGGAACGAATATCTCCGCTCAAATGAAGCTCACCAGCGGAACGAATCAGGCGCTCGTCGAAGGATACGCCGCGGAGACTCCCGCGGAATGTACCGCCGCCCTTGCCCTTATCTCTACCGGCTGGTACGGCCTTATGTTCTCCGCCTCCACCATGCCGACGGACGACGAAAGTATCGAAGTCTCCGACATAATCGAGGCGCTCGAAATAGCACGTATTTACGGCGTTACGATTACGGACGCGAACGTTCTTAGCGCGCTCGTTACCGACGACCTCGCAAGCTTAATGTCCGACGCCGGGTATCTTCGGTCGTTCTGTCAGTACTCCTCCGATAAATACTACGCGATCGCGTCGTTCTTCGGACGAGGCTTTACGGTAAATTTCAGCGCACAAAATACCACCATCACTTTAATGTTTAAGCAAGAGCCGGGAGTTACCGCCGAGGTCCTAAACGATAATCAGGCGGTCGTACTTACGTCGAAACGCTGTAACGTCTTCGTCGAATATAATAACGATACGGCGATACTCCAGAAGGGCGTTATGTCCGGCGACGCTTGGTGGGACGAGATCCACGGTACGGACTGGCTTCAGAACTCGGTCGAGACGGCATGTTTTAACGTCCTCTACCTCTCGGGGAAAGTTCCTCAGACCGACGCGGGCGTTAATCAAATCCTTACGGCGATCGCGGGCGTCTGTAGCCAAGCAGTCTTAAACGGACTCGCGGCCCCCGGAGTCTGGGCCGGAACGTCTTTCGGTAATTTAAAGAGCGGCGATTACTTAAAGGCGGGCTTCTATATGTACGCCCAGCCGGTCGCGCTTCAATCTCAGTCGGACAGGGACGCGCGTATCGCGCCGCCGATTCAGGTCGCCATTAAGTTAGCCGGAGCGATCCAGCGCGTTGACGTACTTATCGACGTTAACCGTTAATTTTAAAACCGAAAGGAACCCAAAATGGTCTACTCTTTTTTAAATGTGAGCTGCACAATCGTAGGGGCCGGAGGGGTTCTTAACCTCGGAGCCGGAGCCGCCGTCGCGGAAGAGGGTATTACGATTGAAGCCGTCGAAGATAAAAACCAAATGACAATTGGTGCGGACGGGAAAGGCATGCACGCGTTAATCGCGAGCGACGCCCATACCCTTACGGTTCGTCTCTTAAAGACGTCGCCGCAAAACGCCGCCCTAATGCTGATGTACGATCTTCAGTCGGCTTCCTCGGCGCTTTGGGGGCAGAACGTAGTTACGGTTACGGACTCGGGACGGGGGGACCTTAGCATTCTTCAGTCCTGCGCGTTTAAGAAAAAACCGACGATCACATACGATAAGGCCGGTCCGATGATGGAATGGGTCTTCGACTCGATCGCGGGAACTAGCGTTCTCGGCGCGGGGCAGTAAAGAGGTAGTAAATGGATAGAGAATTTTCTTTCGGCGGGCGTAATTTTAAACTTTCTAAAATCGACGCCTTTAAGCAACTAAATATCGTTCGTCGAATCACACCGATTCTTAGCGAGCTACTCCCGGCGTTCCAGCAGATTGGACTAAAGGGCGGGTTCGCGAAGATCGGGGCGATAGAGGCGCTACCGGAAAACGAGAAGCTCGAGATGGTCTCGAAATTCCTTTCCCCGATACTAACCGGTATGTCGAAACTCTCGGACGAAGATACCGAGAAAGTTCTCTTCGGATTATTAAGCTCCGCCGAAGTCCAGCAAGCCGCCGGCAACTGGGCGCGGGTCTCGACCGATAAAATGTTAATGATTCAGGACCTCGAACTCGCGGCGATGCTAACTATCGCGGGTCGAGCTTTTATGTTCAACCTTTCCGGTTTTTTCAGCGCGCTCCCTCAAAAATAGGCCTTGGGGGAGTAGAAACTAAAAGGCCTGTTAGTTGGGTATCACTAGAAAACGGCGAAGATTACGTCATGCGACCGGTACTCGAAAGGTGCTGCTCTTACGAAAGTATTATAGATTGTAAGGTCGACCTTGCCGATATCGCGAAAATGAACGACGCCCTAGACGCTCGGGAAGAAAATGAAAGACGGTACCGGAAGGCTAACGAGTAATGAACGCCGAAACGATAAAATCTTTCCTGGTGGGACTCGGCTTCGGCGTCGACGACGCTAGCCTTAATAAGTTTAACAAAGCTATCGCCTCCGCCACCCTCCGCGTCTCCGCCCTCTACGGTTCCGTAAAGCTTACGACCGCCGCCGTCGCTTTCGGTATCTCTAAAATCTCCGATTCCTTCGAGCAGATCGGGTACGAGTATAAAATTATCGCGCCCGCGATTAACAAGGCTCTTATCCTGCGTCAAGAAATGCTTCGTGCGTACCGCGCGGCGGGGGTTAACCTTACGCAGGTAGTTCAATCCGCGGTAAAGTTTAACCTCTCGATTACGAAAACCCGCTACGCGATGGACGCCATCTACAAGTCCGTCGCATCGAGGTTCTTCCCGCTCTTAACGAAGCAGTCCGATATTTTCCGGAAAAAGCTTTACGATAATATGCCGAAGATTCAGGCGGCGCTCGAGCGGATAGTAAAGTTCGTTTTCAAGGTTTTCGAAATCGTAACCGACTTCGGGTCCCGCGCCTGGGAAGTCCTTACCCGCTTTTACGATTTACTCGTAAAACTCGACTCCGCTACCGGCGGCTGGTCAACTAAGATTCTCGCAGCCCTCGCGGCCTGGCGCCTCTTAAACCTCGGCTTTATCGCCACCCCTCTCGGGATGCTTCTTACCGGTTTCGCCGCTCTTCTCTTACTCTGGGACGACCTAAAAGTTTTTAAAGAGGGTGGGCAGTCCCTGATTAACTGGGGCAGCGAGATGACGAAGACGATCGTCGGCCTTTCCGCCGCGATTCTCGCCTTCGGATTCGGCTTAAAACTCGGTTATACGGCATACATGGTATTCGCGAACGGCGCTAAGATCGCCGCCGCGGCCCAGGCCTTTTTTAACGCGGTCCTCTTCGCGAACCCCATCGGACTTATTATCCTCGCCGTAACGGCGCTAATCGGCCTGCTTACTACGCTCGATTCGAAATGGAAGATTTTCGGCGGGAGCCTCTCCGGGTTCTTCTCCGGTATCGGCGGTAAGCTCCTAGACTTCGTCGGCGGCGCGAACGTAGCGGAAAATTTAGCGACGTCGCCGGGCGGAGTTCCCTCGGTCGCCCCCCTCGGTGGGAACGGCGGAAATCAAACGAATCAGAACGTAAGCCAGCAGACGCAGATATCGATTCACGGAGTCGCCGACGCGACCGCCGCGGGTAAAGCGGTTACGTTCGAACAGTATAAAGTAAATCAAGACCTCGCTCGAAACATGAAAGGGGCCACCACGCCGTGAGCTTCCTCCAGCAACCTATAACGCTTCAGTCGCTCTTCGGCGAAGACCGTACTTTCGGGGAGATTACCGTCGATGTCGTAATAAACGAGACGACAAACGATAGCCTCGTAATTACGAAGCAGCCGGTACAGACCGGGACGCCAATTACCGACCACGCGTACAAAGAGCCGACCGTCCTCTCGATGCGAATCCGCTTTAACGATAATATCGGAACGTCTCTCTCGGATATTTACGAGAGTCTGGTAGCGCTTCAGTACCCACCAATTCCAATCGACGTCGTTACGCCGAAGCGGGTCTATACGGATATGCTGATTCAGTCTCTCGGGAATACTACCGATAAGTATACCGAGAACGTCCTCGCGATCGATATTACGTTTCAGCAGATTATCCTAGTTGACATCGCGCCGGTCCAGGTAGCGCCGCTTAAGCAGCAGAAACTACCGAAAAAAACTGCGGGAATTCTCGCTAGCGGGAAGAAATCGATTCTTAAGAAAACGGCGGGGTTAGCGCGATGATAACCTTCCTAATCCCCCTCCGAGGAGTCCCCGAAAGCTTCGAGGTCTCGCTTGCGGGCGTCCCCTATATTTTTACCGTTTACTATAACGATTCGCCCGACGGCGGCTGGCAATTCGACTTAGCGAACGCGGAGACCGACGAGGTTCTCGCGGCCTGTCTCCCTCTTATCGTTGGTGCGAATTGCCTTGAAGGGCTCGACTACTTAGGAATCGGCGGCGATATCGTCGTCTTTACCGACGGCGACGAGACGGCTCCCCCGGCCTTCGAAAATTTAGGTACCGAAAGTAACGTTTATTTTCAGACGGACGTAGAAGAGAATGGCTGAGTTCGACCCAAATACGAAGCAGTTCGATAGAAAGTGCACGCTAATCGTCGGCGGGCAGAACTTCGTCGTCGCGAACCGCGTCGGAGCCCTCGACCTCTCGGCGTTCCGGATAAAATTTTCCGTAAAGCGTTCCGATACCGCGACCCCGAATACCGCCGATATCCTCGTCTATAACGTCGACCGCGGGACGGCGCTAAAGATTCAGAAAGAGTTTAAGACGGTCGTCCTTCAGGCTGGGTATCCGGGAAATCAGGGCGTAATTTTCTCGGGAAATATTAAGCAGGTAATACTCGGGCGCGAAAGCGCTACCGATACTTTCGTAAACCTCGTATGCGGCGACGGCGACCGCGCCTATAACTGGGCCGTCGTAAACGAGTCCTTAGCTAAGGGCGCGAAGGCGACGGACCAGGTTAATAGCGCCGTAACCGCGATGACCCCGAAGGGCGTAACGCTCGGGAACGAAGGAGACCTCCCGGCGGAGAAGCTCCCCCGCGGTAAAACGATGTTCGGTAACGCCCGCGAGGTACTACGGAACGTCGCGAAGACGACTGACCGGTCCTGGTCGATTCAGAACGGGAAAGTAACCTTCGTAAAGAAAACTTCCTATCTTCCGGGCGATATCGTTAAGATTACGAGCGCCACGGGGATGATCGGTACGCCTCAGCAGACGACGGACGGGGTAAACGTTAAGTGTCTCCTTAATCCAAATATCCAGGTCTCGGGACGAGTTCATATCGATAACGAGACGATACTTCAGCAGAAGTTAAACCTCGAGCAGATCGCAGCCGCGAAGGGCGACGTTTCGCAAATTAACTTTCTTCTCCCCCGAAACCTAAACGCCGACGGTACCTATTACGTCCTCGTACTCGAACACCTCGGGGATACCCGCGGTACCGAATGGTATACGAGCCTTACCTGTCTGAATATCGACGTGAGCTCTAACCCGCTTAACGCGGTAACGGGGGGCAATCGTGGATAGAGCTCAGCTATTAAACGACGACGAAGAGGCGATGCGAATTATCCTCGACGGGCGGCAGGCTGCGACGTGGACCGCGATGCCCGGTATTATTACGAAGGTAAACCTCGCGGAGAATACCGTCGAGGTACAGCTCGCGCTTACGCAGCCGATACGGGACGAGGCGGGGGAAATCGAATTCGTCGAGATAAAGCCGCTTCAAGACGTGCCGTTAGTTTTCCCCGGCGGCGGCGGCTTTACCCTTACTTTCCCGATTACGGTCGGGGACGAGGTTCTCGTAGTCTTCGCCTCTCGCTGTATCGACTCCTGGTGGCAATCGGGCGGAACTCAAAAACCGATGGAACCCCGCATGCACGACCTCTCGGACGCCTTCGCGATACCGGGACCGCGTTCGCAGCCGGAAAAAATTTCTTCGATTAGCTCCACCAAAGTACAGCTCCGGAATGACGCCGGTACTTCCTTCGTCGAGATAGACGCCACGGGAAAAATTACCGTTAAAAAAGGGACGACGTATTTTAGCGTCGACTCGAAATTTGCGATGAAAAACGCGGCGGCCGACCTTAAAGGCGTTATCACGGATTTAAAAACGGCGGTTAATACTTTCATGGCGGCAATGGCCGCCCTAGCCGGCGGCGCGGCTCCGGCGACTCAAGTCATGCTACAGGCGCCGGGCGCAGCGGCGGTAGCGTCGTTAGCTCTGGTCACCGTAAAAATAGAGGCACTACTAGACGCATCATGAGATACCGAAAACTTACAGCTAGCGGAGATTACTCTTTCGGAAACGGGCAACTCGACTTCTATCGAGACGTTCCGGAAGCGGTCGGACAGGCGGCGAAGACCCGTCTCGAGCTTTGGCTCGGCGAATGGTACCTTAACATTCTTTCCGGAACCCTATACATGCAGGGCGTCCTCGGGAAGAAATCGAAAGCCCAGGCCGACCTTACGATTACGGGACGAGTTTTAGGGACGACGGGAGTACCGAAAACGAAGGGAATCGAGAATTACGAGAGTATCCTCGACGTGAATACCCGAGTCCTAACGACGGTACGCTTCGACCTTAATACAATTTACGGGCCGACCGCGGTCGAGGTACAAAATTATGGAAATTACTGATCTCGTTTATATCGACGTCGACGGATACCACTACGCGGACTATCCGACGTTCCGGCAATATTTCGTCGAGAAGTACCAAGCCATTTACGGCGCGGACGTTTACCTCGAAGACGATTCGCAAGACGGGCAATGGGTCTCCGTTCAGGCACAAGCGACTTTCGACTCGGCGGCTCAGGGGGCGGCGACTTATAACTCGTTCTCGCCCGCAGGCGCGCAGGGCGTGGGGCTTTCTCGGGTCGTTAAAATAAACGGCCTCGAACGACAAGTTCCTTCTTACTCGACCGTTACCGTTACGATCGTCGGAACCGCCGGTACCGTAATTAGTAACGGCGTCGTCGCGGATACGCTAGACCAGAAATGGGGCCTCCCCGTTACCGTAACGATTCCCGGCGCGGGGACGATCGACGTCGTAGCGACGGCCAAGGAACTAGGGGACCTAGCGGCGGCGATCGGAACCGTTACGACTATCTTTACGCCGACCCAGGGTTGGCAAACCGTTAATAACGCGGCTGCCGCGACTCCCGGCGCAGCCGTCGAAGAGGACTCGACGCTTCGGGCGCGTCAGGCGCTTTCCGTCGCTAACCCCTCTCTTACGGTCCTCGACGGTACTACCGGCGCTATTGCGGCCGTGATCGGCGTTACGAAGGTAAAGGTTTACGAAAATGATACCGGCGCGACCGACGGTAACGGTATTACCGAGCACTCTATTTGTGCCGTCGTGGCCGGCGGAGCCGACGAAGACGTCGCCGCGGCGATTCAGGTTCATAAAACACCGGGAACGGGAACCTTCGGCGATACGACGGTAACCGTTTACGATTCTCACGGTATGCCGCTCGCGATAAAGTTTCAGCGAGCCGTTACCGCTACAATCGGCGCTCGGATTACGCTCGCCGCGGGTCAGGGATGGTCTTCCGATTACGAGCTGTTAATTCAGACCGCGGTAGCCGACGCGATAAGTGAAGGCGAAATCGGAGATACCGTTCTTCTAACGAAACTCTACGCGCCCGCGTACCTAAACGGGACGGCTCCGGGACAGACCTACGTTATCGCAACGCTAGAGCTAAAAAAGAATGGTGGAGTTTACGGCACGACAAATATCACCTTAGACTTCGACGAACTCCCGTTCTGCGACGAAGCCACCGACGTAGAGATAGTGGTCTCATGATTTTAGAAGATTACTTAAATTTAATCCCCTCCGCGAACCGCTCGAAGCCGGACTTTATCGCGTCGCTTTCTATCGGCGTCTCGGTACAGACGAGGATTCAATTACTACTCGAGGCGATAGGCGGGCCGCTTTTCGACGTCGACTTCGCAGTCGGCGAGCAGCTCGACTTCGTCGGGAAATGGGTCGGTATTACTCGCCAGGTGGCGATTCCGATTACCGGCGTCTACTTTTCCTGGGACGGAACCGACGTCTCCGTCGGCTGGGACTACGGCGTATGGCAGCCCGCGGACGGGGCATCCGACGTTACTTCCCTTCCGGACGACGTATTTCGGACGCTCATTAAATTTAAAATTGCCGCAAATAACTGGGACGGTACCACCGAAGGCGCGTACGCGATCTGGGAAGTTCTTTTCCCCCAGTATACGTTTCTCGTTCAAGATAACCAGAACATGACCTACAATCTTGCCATCCTCGGGGGTATCGTTGACTCTTTAACTTTAGCTCTTATCCGAACCGGCGCCGTCGCATTAAAGCCCGAAGGGGTACGGATCGATAGCTACTTTACACCGGTTGACGCCGGACCCATCTTCGCCTGGGACGTCGAAAACGATAGTCTCGGGGGCTGGGACACCGGGTCGTGGGCGATAGAATTACCGTCAATTTAAAAGGGAGAAGATAAATGGCTAATAATTTTTTACCGTTCTGTCCGACCGATACCGGAACTAACCTAGTCTCTCAGGCTGCTTACGCGGTCGACGCCGACCGAGTAAGCGGAAATAAACCGGGAATCGCGTCCTCGGCGCTTAATAATAAGGCGCTTCGTCAAGCGAGCTTCGTAGCTTCGCAAGTCGCGGAGTTAATCGCGGCGGTTCAGGGAGTCGACGTCCTCGACGACGGTAATACCGCGAGACTCCTTCAGCAAATGATAGCGACTTTTATCCCGTTAAATTACTTTAGAACGACCTACTCGACGGCGGGGACTTCGGGAAATCACGACCTAAAATATATTTTCTTCTGCGCTACCGCGAGCGCTACAAGCGGCGCCACCTATACGAATAACGGTATTACATTTACGGTATTTCAAACTCTCGCGGCGGGAACCGTATTAATTTGCAGCGCGAACGGCGCTCCGACGGTCTCGGGGACGCTTACGAAAGCGACGGGCAGCGGCGACGCGACGATCGCTTTCTACGCTTACCGGAAACCGGCTTACCTCGAGGTCCAGGTATCGGGGGGCGGCGGCGGAGGCAGCGGTTCCGCTTCGGCGGGCGTAGG
>Ga0163151_10001075_pt1 | contig 47260 bp, 30 predicted proteins | sample OliLakLV19MP5IB2_FD_145596 | JGI IMG/M metagenome (GOLD analysis project Ga0163151, IMG submission 145596) | Freshwater microbial mat bacterial communities from Lake Vanda, McMurdo Dry Valleys, Antarctica - Oligotrophic Lake LV.19.MP5.IB-2 | ecosystem: Environmental > Aquatic > Freshwater >...
GTCAGGGCGGCGAGCGAAAGACGGACAGGTCTCATTTCTTCGGGAAGAGGTGTTGTTTGACCGTGATGCCGACGGCGGCCGGAGAATCGGCAACAACGACGCCATGGCTTCGCAGGGCCGCGATCTTGTCGGAGGCTTTTCCCGCGCCGCCTTCCACGATGGCGCCCGCGTGGCCCATGCGCTTTCCGGGCGGAGCGGTCTGGCCGGCGATGAAGGCGAAGAGCGGCTTGGTCATGTGGCTCTTGAAGTATTCGGCGGCCTCTTCCTCGGCGCGGCCGCCGATTTCCCCGAGCATGACCACGGCCTTGGTGTCCGGGTCCTTCTCGAACAGCTCAAGTACGTCGACGAAATTGGTGCCGTTGACCGGGTCGCCGCCGATGCCCACGACGGTGGACTGCCCAATGCCGAGCTCGGAAAGCTGGAACGCGGCTTCATAGGTCAGCGTGCCCGAGCGCGACACGATCCCGACGGGCCCTTTCTTGTGGATGTAGCCGGGCATGATGCCGACCTTGCACGCGTCGACGGTGATGACGCCGGGGCAGTTCGGGCCGATGAGGCGGACGCGCTCGTCGGTGGACTTCCCGGCGTTGAACGCGGCCATCTTGCGCTTCACCTTCACCATGTCGAGGACCGGGATGCCCTCGGTGATCGCGATGATCAGCCTGATCCCCGCTTCCATGGCCTCGAGGATGGCGTCGCCGCAGAGGGACGCCGGAACGAAAATCATGGACACGTCGGCGCCTTTGGCGTCGACGGCCTCCTTCACCGTGTCGAAGATCGGCACGCCCTCGAAATCCGTTCCGCCTTTTCCGGGCGTCACGCCGCCGACGACGTTGGTGCCGTACTCGCGGCAAAGCCGCGTGTGGAGCGATCCGGACGAACCCGTGATGCCCTGGCAGATGACCTTGGACGACTTGTCGAGGAGGATGCTCATTTGTTTTTCACTGCCGCAACGATCAATTGGGCGGCCTCTTCGAGGCTGGCGGCCGCGCTGAGCTTGAGGCCGGACTTCTTGAGAATCTGTTTCCCCTCCGCCGATTTGTTTCCTTCCAGGCGAACGACCAGCGGCACCTTCATCTTTACCTGCCTGGCCGCCGCCACCACGCCCTCGGCGATGACGTCGCAGCGCATGATGCCGCCGAAGATGTTCACGAGAATACCTTTCACGTTCGTGTCGGACAGGATGATCTTGAAAGCTTCGGTGACCTGCTCGGTCTTCGCCCCGCCGCCCACGTCCAGGAAGTTGGCCGGTTCGCCGCCGTGGAGTTTGATGATGTCCATGGTCGCCATCGCGAGGCCCGCGCCGTTGACGAGGCAGCCCACGCTGCCGTCGAGCTTAATGTAGGAGATGCCGGCCTTGGCCGCGCGTTTTTCGGCCGAAGGCTGCGGGGCCCTGGCTTTCCATTCGGCCTGGTCGGGGTGGCGAAACAAAGCGTTGTCGTCGGTCGACATTTTTCCGTCGAGCGCCATGAGGACGCCGTCGGAGGTGAGCGCCAGCGGGTTCACTTCGACCATGTCCGCGTCGATGCCGAAGAAGGCCTCGACGAGGCGCGAGAGAAGCGACGCGCCGTCGTTGATCGAGCGGCCCTTGAGGCCCAGCGCCTTGGCGATCGCGCGGGCGCGGTAGGCCGGGAGTCGGTCGATCGGGTCCACGGGAAAGCGCATGATGGCGTCCGGCCGTTCTTTCGCCAGCGTCTCGATGTCCATGCCGCCTTCTTTCGAGGCGATGATGACGGGTGCGCCCGCCTTGCGGTCGAGCAGGACGGCGACGTACATCTCGCGCTCGATTTTGGGCAGGGACTTTTCGATGAGAAGGGCGGCGATGATTTCGCCTTTGGGGCCGGTCTGGTGGGTGACGAGGTTCTTCCCGAAAAGGTCTTTGACGGCCGCCCTGGCCTGCGCGGGCGTCTTCACGATGCGGATGCCGCCGGCCTTGCCGCGGCCGCCCGCCACGATCTGCGCTTTGACCACCCACGGGCCCTTCCCCAGCGCCTTCAGGGCGGCGGAGAGCTGCTTGGCGTCGGTGATGGGCTTGCCTTCGGGACGGGAAATGCCGAACCGTTCGTAAACGGCCTTGGCCTGGTACTCGTAGAGCTTCACGGAGCGCGGTTAGCGGAAGGTGTCGAGAAGCTTGTCGGTGTCGCCCTTGCCCTTCGCCTGGGACTGCTCGATCACCTTGTTCATGCGCGTGGCGTAGGACTCGCGATTGTCGGACTCGTGGAAGACGCCGATGTAGGTCTTGTCCGGGTCCTGCCACAGGTCGAGGGCGGAAGCCTTGTTCTTCGGGTCGTGGGTCTCGGGAATCATGGTCACGTTCTTGGTGTAGTACGGGTAGGTGTTGTTGAACACCACGCACGGCGATATGACGTGAAGAAACGAGAATCCCTTGTGGTTGGCGGCGCGAACGATGAGGTCGATGAGCTGGTTGAGCTGTCCAGAGAAGGCGCGGGCCACGAACGAGGCGTTGTAGGCAAGCGCCAGCCCGACGGGATTCAGGTTGTCTTCCGCGGCGCCGTAAGGCAGGCTGCGCGTCCAGGAGCTCGCGCCCGTGGTCGGAGACGCCTGGCCTTTGGTGAGCCCGTAGGTCGCGTTGTCCAGCATGATATAGGTGATGTCGACGTTGCGGCGCGCGGCATGCGGGAAATGACCGCCGCCGATCGCCAGACCGTCGCCGTCGCCGCCGACCGCGAAGACGTGAAGGTTCGGATTGGCGAGCTTGACGCCCGTGGCCGTGGGAAGAACGCGGCCGTGAACGCCGTGGAATCCGTAGCAGCTCGTGAAGACCGGTGTCCGGCCGGAGCATCCGATGCCCGAGCAGACCACCGTTTCATGGGTCTTGTAACCGAGGATGCCGAGGGCCTTGTAGAGAGCGTGGAGGACGGAGAAGTCTCCGCAGCCCGGGCACCAGGTGACGGGAACGGTGCTCTTGTAGGTGTCAGGTTTGACGATGGGAATCGCGGGTTTGGTTGTTTCAGGCACGACGGATAACCTCCTCAATGCGGGCGAAAATTTCTTCTGGGTCGAACGGCAGGCCATTGCACTTCGTGTAGGACTTGAACGGGAACAGGTACTGGGCCCGAAGGATTTTGGCCAGTTGTCCCGTGAAGTTGATCTCGGGGACGATGATGTGTTTGAGGCCCGTCATGAAGCTGCGGATCTCTTCGTCGGGAAGCGGCTCGATCATTTTCAGCGTGAGCCCTTTCACTTCGAGGCCCTGCGCGGCCGCCATGGACATGGCTTCCTCAACCGGGCCTTCGGTGGAGCCCCAGCAGATCACGCCGACGGTGGCGTGCTCGTCGCCGAAGCGGCGCGTGAACCCCTTCTCTCGGGCGATGAACTCAAGCTTGCGGTAGCGCTTGGCCGACATCCGCTCGTGGTTGGACGGCGACCAGGACGGATGGCCTTCCTCGTCGTGCTCGAGGCCCGTGGTGACGAAGTTGAGCCCTTCGTCGCCCGGGAAGGCGACGGGCGAGACGCCGTTTTCGGTATCAAGGAACCGTTTGTAGGAACCGTTTTTCTTGGCGTGCGCGCGCTCGGTCCGGGTGAGATTCTCAAGGTTCGGGCGCGTGAACGTCTGTGTGCGCTGCGAGAGCGACTGGTCGGAAAGCATCACGACGGGGATCTGATATTTTTCGGCGATGTGGAATGCCTTGACCATGCCGTAGAAGCAGTCTTTGACGTTGGACGGCGCCATCACCACGCGAGGCGCGTCGCCGTGGCCCATGTGCACCGCGAACGACAGGTCCGACTGCTCGGTCTTCGTGGGCATGCCCGTCGAAGGGCCCGAGCGCTGAGCGTCGACCACCACCACCGGGGTTTCCGTCATCGTTGAAAGGCCGAGGACTTCGGCCATCAGCGAGAGGCCGGGGCCCGAGGTGGCCGTCATCGCCTTGGTGCCCGCGAAAGACGCGCCGACACAGGACGCGATCGCGGCGATTTCGTCTTCGGTCTGGACGGCGATGCCGCCAAATTTCGGCAACTGCTTCTCCATGAAACTCAGAATGTCGGACGCCGGCGTGATCGGATAACCCGCATAGTAGCGGCAGCCGGCCGCGATGGCGCCGGCGGACATCGCCTCGTTGCCCGACATGATCAGCTTGCGCTCTTTGCGCACGCTGGCCGGGACCAGAAGATCGCGGTCGATCTTGTGGGCTTCTCCCCACTTGTATCCCTCGTCGATGGCCAGAAGGTTCTTGCTGAGAATTTCGTCGCCCTTCTTTCCAAACTTCTCTTTGACGAGGTCATGAAGGCTTTCGGCGGGCATGCCCGTGAGCTGGCCCAGGAGGCCGAGGGCGACCATGTTTTTGGCTTTCTTGAGGCCCACGCCTTCGGCGGCGATGGAAGAGATCGGAATGCCGTAGAGGATGGCGGTGCCGGGGGCTTTCTTCTCGGGGTCAAAAGTCGTGGAGTCGTAGATCAAAATGCCGTTTTTCTTCATCTCGCCGATGTGAATGTCGAGGTTCTCTTCGTTGAAGCACATGAAAATGTCGAACGAAGCTCCGACGGAAAGCACCGGATGGTCGGCGAAGCGAAGCTGGAACATGGCCGGACCGCCCTTGATTTCAGCGGGATACGTGCGGAACGTGAAGACGTCGCGGCGGCTGCGCGCGACGGCGGTGGTCAAAAGCTCTCCCGTGGAGATGACGCCCTCGCCGCCTTCGCCGGCGATTCGGATGGTAAGGTTCGTTGGCATGGAAAATGTCCTTTTCGATGAGAATCTAGTGTCGTTTAGGGAATTTCAGTTTAACGCGATGGCCGGGGGGTGTCAAGGACGCGGATGCACGAACACGCCCTCGGCAATGGCTTCATCGAAGGCGATTTGCGACTCGTTGACTTGAACCACGAACGTCGGGTAGTGCTGCAGAACCTCGACCGTGGTCCCGGGGACCAGGCCCATCGATAAAAGCCGGTCGAGTTCGGGGTGCTGCTTCATCAATAGATACGAAATTCGGGCCGACTGACCCGGAGCTATTTTGGAGAGCGGCTGCACCACCGGCGCGACCTGCGTCAACGACGTCCGGCAACATTCGCCCGGCGGAATCGGCTGATGCCGGGGAGACTGTTTCGGGTGCCCGAGCAGCGTGCAGATCGAGTCGGCCACTTCCTTCGAAAGAATGTGTTCCCACTGGCAGGCGGCGGGTTCAATGAATTCATCGGGCACGTTCAGGACGTCTTTGAGGAGTCGTTCGGCGAGGCGGCTGCGGCGCATAAGACTTTTCGCCCGGGCCTCTCCGTCGACGGTGAGCGAGACGCTCTCCCCCTTCAGATCAACCATCCCACGCTCGCCGAGTTCCTTAAGGACGTTCGAGTTCAGGCGTGAGGTGAGAAGCGCTTCGATCTCGGGGCGGCCTGTCGTGCCGCTCTCAGAGGCCTCGAGGATGACGCCCAGCGCCTCCTCGATCATCTCATCGTGCTCCGAGGGAAGTTTGGTCATTGGCGACGTTTGCATGGGGAGCTCCTTAAAGAAATGAGGTGCGCTGAAGGATCCAGTTGAGACTACCGCCGACCAGGAGCGCGAACCCGAACACGAAAGCGGAAATGAGCATTGCCACCCTGAACCCGCGCTCCTTGATGGTGATCAACAGATGCGCCACGCAAGGCATGAAGAGCGTGATGACCACCATGCTCACCGCCACCTGGCGAGGGTCGAGAAGGCCCGCCTGGGCCATCTGGAAAAAGCCGGCGGCGCCGTAGTCGCGGCGAAAGAACCCGATGAGAAAGGACTCGGTGGCGAGCGCCGGAAGGCCGAGGAACCCCACCACGAACGGCGAAGCGAGCGTGGTGATGCGCGAGAGCAGATGAATTTTGTCGAGAATGAAAAGGACGAACGTGGCGAGCACGAACAGCGGGATGACCTCTTTCGTGTACCACTTGAGGCGCATCTTCACCTTCTTGGCGATGTTGCCGAACTTCGGCAGTCGAAGCGGCGGCAGCTCGACGAGAAACGGCGAGCGCGACCCGGGGATGACCTTCGCCGCAGCCCACCCGACCAGCATCATCGTGCCCGACAGGACGCCGATCCAGATGAACCACACCCGCCAGGACAGGCCGGCGGCCATGCCGAGAATGGCGCCCAACTGGGCCGAGCAGGGCACCGCAAGCGTGAGCAGGAGCGACAGGATGATTTTCTCTTTCTTCGTGTCCATGATGCGCGTCGTCACGGTCGCCATCGTGTCGCATCCGAGGCCGAGAACCATGGGGAGCACGGCGCGGCCGTTGAGTCCCATGAGTCGGAAAAAGCGGTCCATCATGACGGCCAGCCGCGGCAGGTAGCCCGAGTCTTCGAGAAAGCTGAAGAAGAGAAAGAACGTGGTGACGATCGGCAGGATGAGCGCGAAGGCATAGGTGAGCGCCATGGTCATGACGCCGTACTCGCCGACGATGGCGTCGCGCACGATCGGAAAAGGAACGGCGAAGTTGACCGCTTTGGTGACCGCCGGATTGATGAAGCGGCCGAAAACGTCGTTTTCCATGACGCCGACGAGAAAGCCCGCGCCGAACACGCCGACGAACTGATACATCGAATAAAGCGCCAGCGCGGCGATCAGATAACCGGGGAAGGGGCGCATGGACCACAGGCCGAGTTTCCCCAGCCAACCGCGGCCGCCGGGCTTCTTGACTGCGAGAACTTCCCCCACGATCTCCTGGACCACGTGCTGCTTGCCCTCGAACATCATGAGCTCGGCGGGGCGTGAGAAGCGCTTCTGGGCTTCGGCGACATCGGCCTCGAGCTGGCCCAGCCGGCCGGCGGTGGCGCGCGAGGCGGCCTGGTTCCACACGGTGCGGTCGTTGTTGAAGAGCGAGATGGCGACGGCGCGGTGGCCGGTTCGATCGGCTGAAAAGCTGGTCTCGATCTTCTCAAGGCTTTCCACGAGCTGGCGGTCATAGCGGGGCCCCACCTTGAGCAGGCGCGCCGCGCTCAGGGCCTCCTTGAGAGCCGGAATGCCCTCTCCGTTGATCGCGACCGTCTCAATAACGGGAATGCCCAACAGGGCGGAAAGCCGTTGGAAATCGATGGTGATGCCGCGGTCCTGGGCCTCATCGGCCATGTTGAGGGCCAGAACCATGGGCTTGTTGAACTCGGAGAGCTCCAACGTCAAATGGATGGCCTTCGAAAGGTTCTTGGCGTCGGCCACCTGGAGGATGACGTCGGGCTCGGTCTCCAAAAGGAAATCGCGCGCCACGCGTTCGTCGTCGGTTCGCGCGCGCAGGCTGATGACGCCCGGCGTGTCGCACACCGACCACTCCGCGTTGCCGAACTTGCCGCGGCCCATGGACAGGTCGACCGTCGTGCCCGGAAAGTTGGAGACGTTCACGTACTTGCCCGTCAGGGCGTGGAAAATGACGGATTTGCCGACGTTCGGATGGCCCACGATGGCGAGGGTACGGAGGTCCCGGGTCTGGCCGGGCGGGGTTCCTTCGATGAGGTTGGGGGAGGCGGACGTCATGCGGTGATCGGCTTCTCAGGGGTTCTTATTGAAATCAGATTTCAATTGAACGAAACCGGAAGGTGGCTGTCAAGAAGATCGCCCGACGGAAACGGCTCAGTAAACCGCGGCCAGCGCCGGTTTCGCGCGACGAAGATCAGCCAGGAAACGGCCGGTCTGCGGAGCGATCCCGCCAGTCGTGGCCAGTTCGCGGGAAAGGACGCCCAGGTCGTCGGTCGTATCCACATCGTAGTGGGTGGGCAGGATGCGCAGGCGAAAGCCCTGGCTCTCGGCGATCTGAACGGTGCGCTCGAACACCTGGTCCGTGGACCAGGCAACGTCATCAAATAGTTTGAGGCAGGGCCTCGAAAGGCCGATCAGGTAATAGCCGCCGTCGGTCGCGGGGCCCACCACCACGTCGGCCTCCTGCAGGGCGGAAAAGGCCTGCTCAATATAGGAAGGCGGCAACGTTGGTGAATCGCTTCCGATCAGCACCACCTGGCGGCACCCCCGCCCGAAAGCGGTTCCGAAGGCGTGGACGAGCCGCTCTCCGAGGCTTTGCCCCTCCTGACGGAAGAACTCGGGCGGGCGGCGGAAGCCGGTCCAGGCCAGGTCCGGCATCTTGGTGCTCGGCTGGTAAGCCACGATGAGCCGGCCGTCGGTGTCGTGCGGCAACAGCGCGCCCAGGATGTCGAGGACGAAGCAGCGGTAGAGGCCGGCGGATTCTTCAGCGGAGAGATGCGGGATCAGGCGGGTCTTGACGTTTCCCGGAACGGGTGACTTGACGAAAACAATGAGGGCGCGTTTGGGAGTTTCGGTGACGCTCACTGGTTGGCGGCGATAGATCCGGCCGACGGGGCCTGTGCGTCGATGGCGTCGTCGGAGGTTCCCAGCAGTTCATAAATCATCACCGGCTCGTCGAATCCCTGCACGTAGCGCGGCTTCCACGCCTTCACGGAGACGGTCTCCTTCACGCGGTGGTAGGTGGCGGTGGACAAAAGGATCTGGTTGTCGCCGGCCAGGTCTTCGAGGCGAGCCACCATGTTGGCGGCGTCGCCGATCACGGTGTATTCCACGCGGTCGCCCGAGTCCACGTTGCCGGCAATGACCTCGCCCGAAGAGACGCCAATGCCCACGGGCACCGGCTCCTTGCGGCCGGACTCGAAGCGTTTGGCGTTCATGGCTACCATCTCTTTCATGATGTCGATGGCGCAGTCGACGGCGGCCTTGTCCGGGTTGGCGAGGTGCGGCAGGATGGGCAACCCGAACACGATCATCACGGCGTCACCGATGAACTTGTCGATGGTCCCCTGATAGCGGTACACCACCGGCGCGATGCGTGAGCGGTATTCCTTCAGCAGCTCCACCACTTCGCGGGGGTCGAGGCGGTTGCACAGCGGCGTGAAGTGGCGGATGTCGACCATCAGAACCGACACCCAGACGCGGTGGCCCGAGAGCCGCTCGCGAAACCCTTCCTTGTTGCGCCGCATTTCGTTCGCCCACGCGCGTCCCACGTAAGGCACGAGGGCGTTGGCGAATTCCTGGTGATAAAAATTGTCGAGCATGACGCCGGCGTTGTCGATCACGGACTTCAGCCAGAAAATGTTCCGGCCTTTGTACGACGAATAGCCGAGGTCCGAATTGCCGAGCGTGATAACGCCGAAAAGCGCGCGGCGCCGCGTGGAGAAAAGCGGAAAGCAGATCTCGGACTGCAGGATGTCCATTTCCTCGGTGATCGACTGCCGCTCCCAGTCGGTCAGGATGCGCCGCGTCACTTCGTCGCGGATGAGCTCCCCCTTCTCCTCTCGGACGTGCTGGATCAGCAGCGAGTCGCTCTTGAGGAAGAAGCCTTCGGCGTTGCCCGCCAGGCCAACCGATTTGCGGATGTTGAACATCGGTTTCTGCGGGTCCTTGAGCATGAGCGACATCGAGCCGAAGCCGATCGCGCGCAGGCTGGAGAAAAGAATGTTGAGCAGCTCTTCGCGATCCGCCGAGGAGAGCACGCGGCGCGACAATCCGCGCAGGCGCTGCATCTGGTCGTAACGCTGCGCGAAGAACACGCGGTCGACGAGGTTTTGCACGCGGAAGCGAAGCGGGTGGAACAGCAGCGCCATGATGATCGACGCCATGCCCAGGGCGAAGAAGTCGCTCCGCGGGATGTAGGGCACGAGCAGTTTGAACGCGAGGAAGTGCGTGCCGCCGAAGACCACGAGCAGGATCGTGGTCATGACCATGAAGGCGAGCGTTTTCCGGAGCAGTTCCGAGAAGTGATACAGGTGGCTCGTCGTGAGTGAATAGGCGACGAGGACGAGGCTCAGGGTCGAAATCAGGTGCGCCGCGCCGAGGTTCCAGGCGCCGCCGAGGCGGAAGGCATAGACCAGGCCCACGCCCAGAACGCCCGAGATGATGACCGCCACGGAGCCCGCCATCATGTAATAAAGGCGGTTGCGCTGGCTGTCGTCCTGCGATCGGTAGCCCTGCAGGTAGAGAAGGGTGGATGAGATCGTTAACAGCAGAGCGTACAGCGTGGCGGCGATCCAGAACTGGGGTCCGATCTCGGGAAAACGGTAGGCGCCCTGCTGCATCAACTTGGGCGACACCAACCCGCCGACCATCAACATGAGCCATCCGCTGGAAAAAACGTACGAGAGTTGCTTCAACCGTTCAAACACCACCGGCTTCGCGATGTCCTGACCTTTCAGCGGATTTCCGATGCTTCCCAGCATCAGGTGATAGAAGACGGGCGGGATGAAAAGGAGGCAGGCGGCGTATACGCGGGACCAGACCAGAATGGCGTTATCGGAAGAGCTGAGATTAAGACCAATGAACGTGATGCCCCAGGCGGAAAAAATGAGGGCGAGGATTCCGAAGAGACGATTGACCTTTCGGCGGGGACTGTCCACCACGACCAACCCACCCAACACGATATTCGTGATGGACGAGAAGAGGATCACCAGCGAGTAAACATTGCGTTCCTGCAGGTCGGTCAACACCAGGTGACAATCTTGGCGATTCCCCCAGCCTCAGTCAAGTCTTTCCACAGAGTTATCCACAGTATTCACATTCGGTAACTATCCCTTGACGGCACGTAGGCCATTTCCTAATGTCTTTGCATGAACATCAACGAATTCAACGCCAAGTACCCCAACGAAGAAGCCTGCCTTGAGGAAGTCTTTCGTAACCGATACGGCGCTTTGAAAGACTGCCCTTCCTGCGAGAAGGAAACCAAGTTCCACCGGCTCGTGGATCGGAAGTGCTACTCCTGCCAGTTTTGCGGCCATCAGCTTCACCCGCTGGCCGGTACGATCTTTCATAAGTCCAAAACCCTGCTGAAAGACTGGTTCTACGCCATCTTCCTGTTCTCCAACTCCAAGAACGGAGTTTCCGCTAAGGAACTCCAGCGCCAGTTGGCCGTGACCTACAAAACGGCGTGGCGCATGGCGAAGCAGATTCGCAAGCTCATGAAACAATCGGACAGCCAGATTGGCGGCACGGGAAAGACCGTGGAAGCCGATGAAACCCTGATTGGCGGAACCGTGGCCCGGCTGGGGAAGGGTCGCCACCTTGAGAACAAGAGCATCGTTTTCGGTGCGGTTGAACGCAACGGCGAGATTCGGGCCGAAGTCATTGGCGACGTTAAAGGCTCGACCGTCCTTCCCTTGGTTCGTTCGATGGTGAAGATCGGCACCGACTTGATGACCGACGAACTGACGGGCTACCGGAAAGCCCGGGAATTCGGATTCAAACACTCGGCCATCAACCACCGGAAGAAGCAGTACGTTCGGGGTTCTATTCACACCAACACCATCGAAGGCTTTTGGAGCCAGTTGAAACGTTCCCTCAACGGGACTTACCACTCTGTTTCCCCGAAGTATCTCCAGACTTACGTAGACGAGTTCGCTTACCGCTACTCGAAGCGGACTTACTCTTCCCTGTTCTTGCCCATGATTTTACAGGCGTCGACGCGAGCTTAATTAGTTCGCTGAATTTGCCGCTAATCTTAACCATCAAGATCCTCCAACGGTTATTGTGCAGGAGTTCGGTTCAAACTTAAAACCATTAAAAAGTTCTGGGCCGATGACCTTATTTAGCCCGGTGTTCAATGGTGCGCCGCTGTCCCTAACCCGATACAGAATTTCTTCCAGTAACTTGTAGTCAGTATTGTCTCTCACCTCAAAACTAACCGCCTTACCATTGTTTTTGCAGTAATTAGAAAAGCTGTCGATATCCTGCTTCATCGGCTCGTCTAATGGCCGACGATTGGCATTGTAGTTCGTCACCGCATAAACCACCGACGAGTTGCTTCCGAGAATGGGGCTTTGTGGCCCGCTGGTCGTCTGATTTGTCGGTCGGAGCTTATTAGGTTTAGGGCTTGCCTCTTTTTCGGGCTGGGCAGGTGGCTGGTTCCTAGCGATTTTTTCCAGTTCTTCGTCGGCCTTTTCCCTGCGTCGTTGCTGGATAATATTAGGGACTGATGCCGTCGTAATAATCACCACGGCGATGCATCCCAATATTCCTTTTATCAGGGGACGATATTCTTGCATCAGGACCAGGACGATCACAGCCGTCATGAACAAAATCGCCAGCATTACCATTCCGTGAAATGAATTAGGCGTCACGGTTTGTATCCACATTTGACCAAGGTAAGCGGTGACGGCAATGATAAGAGCTTGAACAGACGGATCTTTTTGAGTGGCCATTTGGACCGAATCCTACCCTTTTCGGCCATAAGTGCAATGAGGGGATAGTTACCTCACATTCGGTAAGAGAGCTATTCGAGAAGGCAAGCGGGCGAAATCAGGCCCTTACAACGGGGTTGTCCACCGAGTTTTCCCCACCGTCCCCAGGTTTTGAGGCGTCAGGAGTGAAAATCGCGGAACTTGGCGGGGTTTACTGGAGGAAGATTCGGCCCGCGGCTGTGGATACGTAGCCGGCGCCGTTTTCATCAAGGTGGATGCCGCCGTCGCGGCCTTCCCAGGTGATCGAACCGTTCGCGTTGCGATCGGTGGTGAAGCCCAAATTGATGCTGGCGGTGGCCGGCGGCGTTCCGCCGGTGCCCGACGCGGACGCGGAGCCATCGGTGATGCCTTCGAAAACGCCTTTGCTTCCGCCCGGATTGAACCCGAAGTTCAGCGTGTATCCCGAACCGCTGAAAACGGACGTGCCATTGAGTCGCAGCGTCGATGTGACCACGCCGGAGCTCTCCAGAACCAGAGAGAGGTTTTCCGAGATCGACGGGAATAAAGCGGACGCGCCCACGCCGGTGACGACGACCGACTTGATCGTGGTCGACGAGCCGCGAACCGCGATGGGGTCGAAGGTGGCGTTGACGTCGTCCTTGAACTCGAGCGTGAAAGTGGCGGTGCCGTAATGTTTCTCCGACACCTGAAAGGAATACTTCATGGCCACGGGCCCGCTCAATTCGCTGAAGTCCGATGTCGCCAAAGAAAGTTTATTGATGACGGGGACCACAACCCGAAGGAGGTCACGCTTGAGCAGGAAGAACTGGCGGGCGCCCTCGGCGGGAATGATCACCTCGGATGACCCTACCACGTAGCCGTCCAGGATCTTGTTGGGTTCGCGCTTGCGTTCGCAGCCGGCCAGCGCGACGAGGGCGATCAACAGCAGTCCAAGTCTTTTCATGACTGCACGTCCGGTTTCCGGGGTTTGAGCCGGTAGGAGACGCGAAAGCGGAGCTGGTAATCGCCCGCGCCGCGCTCCAGGTCAAAGCTGGTGTGGCTTTCGTCCAGAAGGCCGAAGGCGACGCCGGAACCGATGTTCCAGCCCGCGTAGGTCCAGGTGAGGCCAACCAACGCGTCGGCCGCGGTTCCCTTGGAGCCTTCCTGGCTGACGCCCGCCACGGTCTGTTCCTGCACCGAATAGTACGCGCCCTCCGCCAGCAGCGCGATGTGCCAGTGGATCGGGATCTCGGCCGCGAGGCTCGCCAGGGCGATGTCTCCTGGTTTCACGCGCGACTTCGGATTGTCGCGGATGCCCAGCGTTGAGAAGTAATCGTTCCGGAACAGATAGCCGAGGTTGAGTTCGATGGGAACGCGGAGCGGAAGGCGGAAGAGGGCCTTGAGTTCGTAATCGTCGCCACGCGCGATGGAAAGCTCCTGAGCGCCTTCCTCGCTGATGCCGTTGTGGTAGATGAACTGGAGGCCCACGATGTCGTTGAAGGCGTACTTGAGCTCAGGATTGAAGACGGCGGTGCGGCTTCCCTTGTAATCGAACTCGGGGCCGCGGAGGCGCTGGGAGAGGTAATTCATGGTCACGCCGACGTCGAGGCGGTCGGTGACTCCCAGGCGGGCCTCGAAGGGAATGTTCGAGGTCTCGTAAGTCGTCTTGGGTTCGCGGAAGGCGTCGCTGCGGAACGTGGCGGCAAAGCCGGATTCGAACATCAGGCGGCCGAGCGGCGCCACCGGCTCGGTGATCAACGGGTGCGCGGCGGCGGGCGCGGCGACGAGCAGGGAAATGAGGGTGAGCGCCACGGCGGCGCCGGGTGAGAAACGCGGTTTCATTCGCACCTGAATACCAAATCCGCTACGTCGGAAGAAGGAGGAGGCGGGGTTTCCTAGGAGGCGTACTTGAGGCGGGTCGGCATCGTGAAGCGGCCGGCGAAGGCGTCGAGGACCTGTACAAGGAGTTCGCTGAACATCACCGGCTTTTCAATCAGGCCCTGGGCGCCGGCGGCCGCCACCTTGGCCAGGCTGTTCCTGTCGGCAAAGGCCGTGATGATGAGGACGGGAGTTCGAGAGAAACGGGCGTCGTCCCGCAGCTTAGTGCACATGTCGAGGCCGCTCATGCCGGGAAGCATCACGTCCAGGAGGATCAGGTCGGGAGAATTGACCTTGAGAAGATCGAAGCCCTTTTCCGCGCTCCGGGCCTCCAGAACCACGAAACCTTCCCCCCTCAGCGAGAAACTGAGGAAGGACATGACGGACTCATCGTCATCAATAACAAGGATCTGCTTCGGCAGGTTCTGGTCAGGGCGTGCCATGGGGAAAGTGTAGGGTCCCTGCCATGGGTTTCCAGACCGGACTTAAAATATCCGGTGGGGGCAATCGCCGCGCCAAAACAGCCCGGAACCACCGTCTTCCTCGGAAATTAAGATTCAGTCCCCAGATACGTTCAGAATCCGCCAAAAGCCCCCACCCCGCCACCGTTTTGTCATCACCCGACGTCCCAAAAAGTCTGTGACTTTGGGTACACCCGTCGCCTCAAGAGACAAAGGGTGCTGAGCCAACCCCGGGGTGGTTAGGGAACTCCAGAAACGGCCCATCCCTTCGCCGGCGAGAAGTGGATGGGAGGAAGTTCCGTCTGTCTGCCTTCGCGGTTGAAGGGTCCGAAGGACAGCGTCATTCGTTCAGGTCGTGAAACTGGATAGGACAGGCAATATCGCCGGGCCCCATTGGACGAAATGACGCTCTCGCCGTTCAGCATTTCTCCCGAGTCCGAATCTCGAGCGGCGATCGGTCGGATGCTTCGTCCATCTGGAAAGGAAATCGTGGTTTCGAACGGGTCCCATTTCGCCACGCTCCCGGAAGACGTGAATACCAGGTCCATTTCAAGCGGGTTCGGCCAGCGACTTTTAGAAAACCAATTTAACAAGGTAGGAACGACCGGAAATACAAAGGGCCCGAACGCGACAATTTTGGACGGAATCTCCACCATCTCAATTCGAACCGTGAGTCGGTCTGATTCTATTTGCCACCCCGTCGGAGGCCCTGACAATCTCGCGAAGCCGGGATCGTAAACCCCGTGGCCGGTTTCGGACACCGGCGCCAGGTACCTGGTTCGATGGAGCAGCGAACAAGCCGATAACTGAAGGGCAACGACGCAAGCCACGACCATCCCCATGCCGTTACCGAGTGTTTGTTTGGCTCGTTTCATGATTCCAGTAGGCGGCACGATAAAGCCCCCCTCCGTAATTTCCGTACACGACTGACGTGAGTGTTTGGAACCATCCGCCGACACCGATGGAGTTCAGCGTGGCGCTAAACCCCGCCTCGAACATTGCCCGATTTGCAGCAGTGTAGCAGAGGCCCCAACTTCCGTATAGAAACCCAGGCACGTCAGCCCCGCCGTACCCGGCTATCGCGGCCGCTGAATGGTTAATACGGAGCGGCTTGCTAATTACACTTATCGAATCCACGTATCCGTCCACGACTGAGCCCACCTGCCTCCCCTGTGGGTTGAACAGGCCTTGAGGCTTGTATTGGCTCGCAAGTTTGGGGGAGTTTGGCGACGGGCCAAAATAGCCACTATCATTTGCGGATCCCCCCTTCGGATTATGGGCGAGGTCATTAGCTCCGGTGGTGAGTGTCTTCGGACCGAAGTTTGAATAAGCCATTTCCGCCGTCCAGATCGCCAATGCTCGAATTCCAATACCCGCCGCTCGAAGGGATGACTTCTGACTCATTCCGAGGACATCTTGAAAGACTTCCTCAGCCACAGTCACAGTGAATTTTTCGCCTGCCCCTGTTTGCATGGCCATTTCAGTTCCGAATGCAGCGGCCGCAACGACCGGATTAAAACCGGACGAAACGAACCCAATGGCTGCGGAAACAAATGCCGCTCTGTTGTCATAAAAGAATTGCCGCCCCTCTCGAGTTGCGCCTAACCACGTAGCCGGACTCGCGACGCCTACGGCATTGCTCAGCCAGCTATTTCCCGTCGGATCGATGTTCGCGATCGGGTTGTTCCGGACATAGGCGTACCGATTAAGCGATTGGGGGTCCATCGCTGAGGGGACGATGGAGTCCGGGCTGATGAACCGGCCGAGCGAGGGGTCGTAGAAGCGCGCGTTGTAATAGTCGAGGCCGGTTTCTTTGTCTTCGACCTGGCTCGTGTACCAGCGCTCGTTGGACGACGCACCGGTGGTGTTGAAGCGTTCGCCGAACGGCCGGAATTGAGACTGTTGAATGACAGCGCCGGTGGATGTTGTGACCGTGTTGATGCTGCCGAGGTGATCGGCGTGAAAGTAAATGGTGGAGGTAGCGCCGCCTTGGCGAGTGATATCGCAGACGGCCCCTCCATTGCCTGAGACATGGTCGATCTTCGTTCCATCGGGCCGCACCTCGAAGAGACCTCCCACGTAGACCGTCGTCCCGGAGGCGCCAGTTTTCTTGACGCGAGATCCGAAGGCGTCGTACGCGAAGGTCCCCACGACCGCGCCATTCTTCTTCACCTGGTCGAGACGTCCGTCCGGATCGAATCGATAGGTCCACATGTCCGCGCCGGCGGTTTTGGAGATGGAATTGCCGGCGGCGTCGTACGTGTACTCTTCTCCCCCATCGAACGCGCCGTAGGCCGCAGCAATTTCTTCGGCCGTCCAGTGGCGTCCCTGAACCCGCGGTTCATCAAGCGAGCCCTGAAACGCCGTATTCGCGGCCACGTTCCGTTCGCCGTCAACAGACGCGCCCAGCGTTACCGGCCACGTATTCGCCGTCAGGGACCCCGTGAACAGGCGCTCACCCTGTTTCAGGCCGTCGATATAAAAACGCATTTTTGCTCCGTCGTAGGAGAAGGAAAGAAAACTCCACTTGTTGAGGGGAACGATGGCCGGACACGTGTAGAGCACCCGGGTCGTCCCCCGCGCCATTTCCACGACCGGACGTCCATCGCCGAGCATGAGGAGGCGAAATCCGTCGGTGATTTGACCGGCAGGTACGGGCTTGCTCTTCGCGAGAAGGGTCGCGTAGGTGCCGGACAAAGGTCGCGCCTTGGGTTTGACCCACAGCATCACACAGAACTGTTGGGGCGACACCGATTCGGATTGTGGAAACATAAAGACGTCGGAGGTCCCGTTAAAGGCCAGGGCTCCGCCGTAGCGGCCGGATGTGGGCTGCGGTCCGGTGCCGCCGGTGGTTGAGTCCAGCCCGGAAGAAACCAACGTGCTGGTGTCCGACGCCGGAATCGAACCGTTTGTGATCGTGGTGACCGCATTTGCGTGGCCCGGCAAATCGTATGAGTAGGAACGGCCCCCTTTAGATACGAGGTTACCCGCCGAATCGTAGGCATAGGACTCCATGCCATAAAGGCCTTCCGCCGAAATCAGCCGGTCGAGCGGATCATAACCGAAGGTCTGGGACCGGCTCGCCGTCAGAGCATCGAGAATCCGTTTGATATTTCTTCCCGCGTCGTATTCGTAACTCACGTCTCGCACGGGAACGGCAGACCCCGTGCTGTAGGACTCGAGGCGAGCCCTGGATAGAACCTGCCTGGTGGGGTCGAAGGTCAGCGATGATTTCATCTTGCCCCCGGCCAGCGTGGTCACTTGAGCGCGGTCGAGAGCGTCGTGGTTCGTGTAGGCAGCCAGCACGGTATTTGAGCTATCGCGGATTTCGTTCAAAAGTCCGCCGTCATTGTAGGCGTAGCCGACGCTCCCATCGCTCGGATACCGAATCGAGGTCGGCCGACCCAGGGCGTCGTAAGCCTGCTGCGTCTGATAGGTGATACCGTCGACAGTTCGAGCGTCCTTGGTGACTCTGCCGAGTTGGTCGTGGTAAAAGGTGGTGATTCCCGATGGGTCAGATACGGAGGTGAGTTGGCCCTTGGATGTGGGTCGATTGACGGTTTCATCGTAAACGAATGAAGCAAGAACGGTTCCCAGTGGTTTCCCCGTCACGGCGTTGGGATCGGCCGTCAGTGTTCGGCGCAGGAGCCGGTCCAGCGCGTCGTGAGACAACGACATTTTGACGCCTCGAGCGTCGGTCTGCGTCAACAGGTTTCCATTGTCGTCGTAGAGGTACGTCCACGATCCCGCTGTCGGATCGTTCATGGCTATTTTTCTTCCAAGGGAATCGTAGGCGAAGGTGGCCGTTCGCCCTTTCGAATCGGTGAGCGAGACGAGGTTGCCTCCATCGTCATAACGGTATTCCGTTGGATTGGTAATGGAAGGTTCGCGGCGGCGAATGACTCTCCCGTAGGCGTCGGTTTCCGAGACGTGCGTGCGCCCGAGCGCGTCCTGAACGGACGTCACCCGGCCGTTGTAGGACGTGGTGACCGAGGTCGTGTCAGGCTGTGTCACTCGTGTTGCCCTTCCCAGCGCATCGTAACTGGTGGTGACCCAAAGCGTCGATCCGGCGGTTTTTTTCCTGGGAATCGAAACGGCCGATACCAGTCCGCGGGAGTTGATCTGCGTCTCCGCCACGACCGAGTCGCCGATGTGCTGCCTTTCGCTGCGGTAGGTTCGGCTCAGCCCGTCAAAGAACTCCTTGGACCACAGCACGTCTGCGGTTCCGGACCGCTGGCGAACCTGCCTCTCCACGAACTGAGTGCCGGGGGAGCCGAGGAGTTCATCGTGATAGCTGATTGTCATGCCCGGCAACGCCACCGAGTCGAGCGGCCCCGCCTGTTTTGTCAGGCGTCCCATCGGATCGTACATGGAGAGCGTCGTCTGACCATTCGCGTCCTTGACACTCAGCACGGCGCCTGTTCGGATATCTTGAACGCGGGACGTGGTGTGACCGCCCCGGTTGGTGACGGACACTGGAAAGCCAAACCCGTCGTAGACGGTCGTCGACGCGTTGCCGCGCGCATCGGTCAAACGGGTCATCTGCCCCCGTGCGTTGTAGGCGGCCGCCGTTTCAATCCATTTGCCCGGGGCCGGCTTGTCGAGCCACTGTCGAACTGCGGTGGCGTTCCCGCTGCTGATAGACCCGTAACTCAACGCGTCATACAGGACCTGGGTTTCAGAAATCGTTTGACCGGACGCGCCGATCGTCCGTTGGCGTTTTGGAAAAGAGCCAAGCAGGCCCACAGTCGGAATCGCGTACTCGGTCTCCTCCGTTCGTTCGTCTCCCGCCATCGCCACGTCTCCGTCGCTGATGGTCCTGATGATGTTCCCCCAGGGCGGGGAGGCCCCGTCGTCGTAAAAGTTCCGCCTGCGAACGGACTGGGCCGATGCGCCCTCCAGGTTCGTCTGCGTCACTGACTTGACGCGCGCGAAGCGAGCGGGTCCGATCCATGAGGCTTCCCATTCTGTTTCCTCTCGCGTCAGAACGGTGCTGCCGTTCATCACTTCTTCCTTGTAAGACCGTCCCTTCAGTGGGTTGCCAACCATCCGTCCGGCGGCGTCGTTCGTGATCTGATGGAAATAGCTTCGGGTCCGGATGCCGGCCGCATCCACGCTATCCACCTGAGAAAATCCCAGAAATTCTCGTTCAAGTGGGTCGAAGAGGCCTCCGAGGTAGGAGAACGATTCGCTGATCGATCCTCCTCTGCCGTCGTTGGTGGTAAGCGAAGAAATGTAGGTAATCGGAAACGGAATCTTATGCCCCCCATCCGCCGACGTTGTGCCGTACCCGGCGACCATCGTTCCTCCGGATGGGACTGTGATCTGTCGAACCAGCTCCTGGTTCGCGGCACCGAGGGAGAGTGATAATGTCGGTACTCCCCACCCGGGTTGACTGTAGGCGCGGACGAAGTCGAGGCGACCGTCACCATTGACGTCCAACAACGCCGTACCGGGGTTGGAGGCATTCCGGTTGTTCAAATCGACATGGGAGAACGCTTCCGGATGATTCCCTGGGATGACCGGTCCCCAGTCGGTTCCTGTATTCAAGCGAACTGTTTTGATGTCCAGCGACGGATTGATCTGGTGCAGCGACTGAACAAGATCAGCCAGGCCGTCCCCGTTCATGTCGGCGAAGCGAATTCCCCGGTCGAATGGCTTTGTCTGGTCGCGATACATCATGTACTCGCCCGGGTCCCAGGCCGAGGTTTCGATCCAGCCGCGACCGGTGTTGAGCCATCGGTGGTTCTCGACAGCGAACCCGGTTACTTCCTGGATCTTCTGAATAATGTCGATGAGACCGTCGCCATTGAGGTCGACGAAATCGGTGCCGCTGGGAACGGAGGTGTGGCCGTCCTGGGCGACAAGCGTCGTCCAGGGCGGAATGATCCATTCAGGGGAGTCGCTGGTGGCCCACCCGCTACCCGTGTTGAGCCGCACACGCCTCGCGGAACCAACGGCATCGATCACCACGGACTGGACCAGGTCCGGAAAGCCGTCCCCATTCACGTCGACAAGGCTGACTCCGTTGTCCCGAAACCATGATTCTTTCGGGCCCGTGACCGTGAAACACAGACTGGCATCCGGTACCGCCCACGAGGGCGTGGGGACGAAGCCTTGTCCGTTGTTGATCCACGCGTTGCGATGGGGAGTTCCCTCGTAATGAAGGCCCATAAGAATGTCTGTGAGGCCGTCTCCATTGAGGTCAACCAGTCGAATGCCATTGTCGCGCCAATAACCTGAGCGTTCCACGGTAAAGAACTCAGGCGCCTGCCACCGGGAATCGGAAGCCCACCCCGTCGGCGTATTTCTCCAAACCGCTTTTTGAGAGAGTCCGTTCAGGTAATAAGAACGGACCATGTCCGTCCGCCCGTCGCCGTCGAGATCCGCAAACCGGACGCCATTGTCACGCGCCCCGTAGGTGATGAGTTCCTTCAATTGGAACGGCGAATTCCCGCTTGTCGGAGCCGGCCATGCAGTCGAGGTGGCGAGATAATCAAACCGGTGAGCCGGAAGCGTGACGGTGGATGCCCCCTCCACGCCCGTCACCTGAATCGAGGCCAGAATCGAGCGTACGCCGTTCTGTCGGGCGCCATACTGGAGAGCGTATCGGCGGACGGTATTCCACGGGCCGGCCGAGTTTCCGCTGGGGCTGACCTGGGTCTCGATGGTGGTCAATCGACGGTTGCCCTCCAGCCGGAACCCGGGGCGGTAGGAAAATGAGGGGTCCGGGCGAGCCGAGGTCGTGAACTTAACGCGCCGATGAATTGCCGTGGTTGAATCGTGTCCCGTGTACAGAATGACATCCGGGTAGACCTGGCCGCCGTCCGTCGTATAAGAAACGGTGTAGAAGTTTCCGATCCGGTCGATCATCTTCTCAAGCGCCCACTGGTAGGTTAGAGCGGCGTTGGGGCCAACCCTTCCGGCGGCGGACGTACCGAAAAAGAACCGGTTCCCCGTTTTGTCGTACAGGCTCCAGGAGTTGCCCGACCGAACGAACCGTTGGAAGCTTCCTTCGATCTTCGATCGGTAGTTAATGACGCCGCCATCCGCCGAGATCAACTCAATCGCCGCTCCCCCGGCATTGAAAACGAACACGTCGGCATCGGTATATTTCGGCGGGCCATTTTTGGTTGAACGCTGAATCGATCCGATGGAAAGATCCCATCCGGTTCCTGTCCAGCTGTTGCCGGCGCTCGAGTTGTAGGCCAGGGAGAGGTTCGGTTGGACGCCGGCGATACCCGGCGGGATTTCAATCGGATAGGTGTAGACGAACGACCCCGTGAAGGCCATCTTGTCGGCCGATCCCTGACCGTTTCCCGCCCCGCTTGCGGATATTTTCTGGACCGCCATCTGCGCGTCCTGACCGCTGTCCGCGCCCGCTTTGGCTGGAAAGCAAAGATGGAAAGTCATTGTGAGAATCAGGGAAGCTACGATCGATCTGGAACGGACGATGAAAAGCGCTCTCATGTTGGCCACCTCGAATGAAACATCGGGGGGCGTCCACGTTACGCGCGACGGCGGTCCATCTGAATCAGAGAAAAGTCAGAATTTCGAAAAGCTTTGGCGCCGCTTGCCTCTGGGACAGGGTTCGTTTTTCCTTTATACTCGCCGGGCGGCCCCGCTTGGGCCCGCCCAAATGACCGACTCCATCCACCTATCGATCATCGTTCCCGCGTACCGCGAGGAAAAGCGCATTCTCCCCACGCTTCAGAAGATTGAGGCGTACCGCCGCGTGAAGCCCTTTCGTTCCGAAGTCATCATCGTGGACGACTGTTCGCCGGACGGCACGTGCCGTGTGGTCGAGCAGTTCATGGCGGACAAGACGGGCTACCGGCTGCTCCGCAACGAGAAGAACACCGGCAAGGGCGGTTCGGTGCGCAACGGCATGTTGGCCGCGCAGGGCACCTATCGGCTGTTCAGCGACGCCGACCTGTCGACGCCCATCGAAGACGCCGACGGCTTCTTCAACTATTTCGAAGGGGCGGTGGACGGCGCGAAGTATGACGTGGTCATCGGTTCACGGCGCGTCGCCGGAGCCCACCTGGTTCAGCGCCAGCCGCTCCACCGCGAGGCGTCGGGCCGCATCTTCAGTCTCCTGGTGCGCGCCCTGGCCGTTCCCGGCTTCTACGACACGCAGTGCGGCTTCAAAATGTTCACGGCCGCGGCCGCGGAGCAGATCTTCAAGCGGCAGACCATTCCTGGCTTCGGCTTCGACGTGGAAATCCTTTTCATCGCTCTCAATGTTCTCGGGTACAAAATAAAAGAGGCGCCCGTTCATTGGGAGGACTCCCCCGCCACGACCGTGCGCCTCTTTCGAGACTCAACGCGGATGTTCCGCGATTTACTGACGATTAGAAAGAATAACGAGAAGAAGATTTACCAGTAAGTCGGTTTCTTCATTCCCGCCTGATTACCCACCGTACTTGTAGCGGACGTTAACGCCGATAATGTGAACGATCGCCTCATACTCACCGCTGATGTCAGCTGATGCTAGGCCTGTCGAGGACTGACCGACAGAGTTATTGATGGTCGTCTTTCTATAGAACACCGGGCTATAAACACTATCGAGTGACCATGAACCGCGCGTGTAGGACGGGCCGACGCTGATACCGATCTTATCGAGGTCCGGAACGGCAGGAGAGAAGGTGGATTCGGGGTAGACAGCAGGAAGGTAATAGGCCCCCAAGTTCAGCTTAAAAGCTTCGGTGAACTGGTAAAAGCCACCGATTGATACGCTCCAAACATCACGCCACTGAAGAGGAACCGGCTGGCCGGCGATTGCTCTTTGGGTGGGCGTCGCGTCTGGCAGTTGAATTTCGAGTTGCTTATTGGAAGACCAGTCGTACCAGGCGACGTTGAAGCCGGCCTGCCACTTGTCATCATGGTCGTACTTGTAACCGAACTGGACATGTTGTGGATAAAAGAGATCGGTCCGAGCCCGGGTCTTAAAGTCAGTACCGCCAAACACGGCGGCACTCGCTCCAGAAAGTCCTGTCAGTTCGAGGTCGCCCTCAATCTTTGTTTTCACTTCACTGTGATAGGCGACACCGAATGTGTGCGCGGCTGTCGGGTTGTAGAGAAGTCCCGTGTGGTATCCCCATGCTTCGCCGTCGCCGCTTAGCCGCGAGTTTGCGTCGGGAGCTCCAAGCGTTGGGAAGCCAAGAACGAAGTTGACGACGTCGACGGGCACTTTCTTTTGTAGGTCGGCATCAAATGTTGAATAGTAGTCAGCTCCCGCACCGAAAGAGAACTGCGGCGACACCCGATAAGAAACAGCGGGCGTAATGTCGAGCATGTTGATTCTTGATTTCGTCGCAACATAGCGAACATTGCTCGTCTCGGACCACTCAGTCTCGAGGCCATAGGGGCTGATGACGGCGAATCCCACCGCCAAATTCCCCAACCCCACTACCGTTGCAAAGTTGGGCACCACCACACTGCCGGTTTTCATCGTGTCTGATGTTCCGTTTGCACCCTTTCGTTCCCCATGGGTGTTGAAGTACATCGCACCGATCGATGTATTGGACCTGCCCAAGTCGCTCATGGAGGCTGGGTTGTTGTACACCGCCATCGGGTCGGTCTTAGTTCCGGTCACCCCCAACAGGTTGCTGAGGGATTCGGCGCTAAGCGATTCATTGGCTATACCGCCAGAGCCGACAGCGAAGAGTCTTACGGGCATTAAACTGACGGCGAAAGCCAAGCCAAGCCAAAGTCGAAACACTTTCATGTTAGGTCTCCCCACTAGCTGAGATTTCGGAAAACGACGTGCGATTCACCAGAAGCGTCTAAGTTTTAGACGAGATTTCAGAAAGTTCAAGAATCAAAAAATTAAATCGCCGTCCTGTTAAGAGTTTCCCCGCCCGAGTATTCCCGAGCGTACTTTTCTCCAAAGAATCTCTCCACAACGTCTGCAACGTGCGAAAGTAGTTTTTTGTCGTCTTCGTTATACAAGGAGCTATTCGTCTTATTTCCGAGAATAATGAACCCATTCAACTGGTTCGCCATCATTAGTGGGGCTGCAATCGCGGCCCCGTGCCATCTAAGGGTTCTCCGGATCTTCCATAAAGTGGTTCGCTCGCCACTCGAAGCGCCTGCAGCCAAACTATTTAGATCGTCTTCAGCAACAATCCCGTACTTAAACAGCCGCCGTTCGGTCTCAAGCGTCCGAATCAAAAAGTCGTCTTTTTGGATCGGTTTAATTGGATGGCCTACCACCTGATTTTGAAACTGTTGTCTTGGAAGGGTTAAGTACGAAGCGGATTCTGAATCCCAAAGAGCAATGCCTGCGTGCTCGATTTTCCAGATCGCTTTCAATCGCGACGTAAGGCGATCGGCAAACTCTTCCGAGGTGCTTGAGTTCAAGACGTCCTCTTCAATTCCACGAAGCAGAACCTCAAGGTCAGGACTTCTGAAGATCAACTGGTCTACCAACTCAGTAATTCGTCTCCGAAGGGGATCGAAAATAAGGACCGAAAAGCACGCCGAGACAACCGTAAGAATGCCCGGTGCTACTAAACCCGCCAAGAGTCGCTCGGCGACAGAAACCAAAACGAGATAAACAAGCACCACGGACACGAAGCTTGTACCGAATGCGAGGCCCCACCGGATTACAAGGTTGAAGTCCAGAAGGCGGTGAACGAGAATCGCATACGCAATAATCAACACGTACAGTGAAATGAATGGCGCACCGATCGGCGGAAACTTGATCCCATAATTCATTGGAAAAGTAGTGAGTCCGCAGAGAAAGCCGATGTTTGAAGCTAGTAAAAGAAACCGTATCTGATTTGAATTCGGGCCGGGCGCTTTCTTCTTATGTTGAACCATTAGGTGGAAACCGTAACCGGGAAACGCGAGGTAGGCGATAACGTGAGCAATATAAAACGGCCCAGCGATCTCGTAGTAGTTAAGGACTGGGACAGCTTCGACTCTGGAAATAAAAAGCGTGGAGTACCAGTTCAGTAGGAACAGCGTGGTCGTAATGGCGTACCCCACCACAAGTAAGAGATCCGTTTTTCTGTCGAGGTAGGCGTAAACAAAATTAAGGTAAGCAACGGTGAGGAAGATTGAGCCCGTAAACGCAATCTTCTGGCCGAGCCGGGCGGTCTCTTCAGAGCCAGCGTTGACCATTATCAATCGGCCAAGAAACCAAATGGAAACTAGAAGAGAAAGTACGGCCCAAGATCGATTTACGCTGCGGCGGGCGCCCGAAAATAGAACTACAACACCGATGAGAAAAGTAAGAACTGCGCCAATGTAAAAACCAACGTTATAGAAGCTGCTCATCAATTACGCTCTTCGCGAAGTTGAATGATTGCTCAGATACATAACCCTTGGCGTGACGAAAATAAGCCAGATCAGCTCCACTAATTTTGGCAGCCGCCATAATTTTATGGATATGGTCGACCGTAATTCTTCCAACAGAGAAATCCCGATGCCAGTCCACAGCGTCAAGCACGATCGTCTCTGCCATGCAACCGAGGGCCTCCCCCTTTCCAATTCCAAGGTCAAAATCACATAGCAGCCCAGGAAGACGTAGCACAGCCGACTCGATGACTATAACATCAGATCTTTCAAGTGGAACCTGTTCGGAGACGTTTTTTGGCTGGGCACAATCGATCACAATTGCGCCTCGCTTCAGATGTTGCGCGCGAACGATAACGCCGGGAGTGTTAGTGACGACAATAACGATATCAGCTTCGGCAATGGTCCCAATCTCGGTCGACAGATGGACCTCTGCTGGATTTCCGGCAATCTCAACCGCCAACCTTTCCGTTCCGCGTTTGTTTATGTCGACAAGAATTAGCTTTTTGACGGATTTCGACAACACACGAGCGCAAGCCGAGCCGACGTTTCCCGCAGCGCCCACGATTGCAACCGTAACTTCTGAAAGCTTTCGATGTACAAGCTCTGTCGCTTTCGCTGCGTTCTGAATTGCGGTGGCAGCAGACAAAGCGTTTCCGGTTGTGATGCCAGTTTTTACCTTGCCCACCAAATCGAGGCCGTCGTGGGTTACGATTGATGTGAAAGCGCCCAAGCCAACGATCCTTGCGTTCACCTTTTCCGCGAACTTAACGGCAGTTTCTACGCGTTTGCAAGCCAATCTCCGTTCGCGGATCATCTGCTTTGCAGTCAATGGACAGAAAATTAACCAACCCTTCTGATAAGCCTTCCCTCTTGATGGGATGTTCATCAGTTCCGCGCCTATTACAGGCCATTGGTAACGAAGCCAGAAAGCCAGCACACTCTTAGGTAGAAATTTCGCAAATGGAAAATGTCGAACGATGTCGTTCAGGTCACGAGGATGAGTTACGAACGCGAAACTCATATCTTTAAAAAAAGGCCTCGTCACCTGACCAGGGAGGAGAAAAATTAACAGGTCGCGAAAACAAAAAATCGTTTTCGTGATACTTTTCAAGAAGGCGTTGTGTTCGACTGGAGGCTTTACGGCCTTCGCCCTTCGATCTTCAGAGCGTCTCCCGGGATCTGCTGCGGATGCGGCACGGCGCTCGCGAAGCTCTCTGCGGTAAATCAGTTTCTGTGTCGGCATCAACACGAACTCTTCTGCCGCATCTGCAAGTCGCCGAAAGGTGTCCCGCTGGGGCGCTTTCGCAGCTTCGTTCATGATATCCGAATCGGAGTTTGGGTATCGCCGATCCAAAATCTCCTGCCCGAGGCCGTTGAAGGTGTGGAAAAATGCCGTCTGACGTTCTGCACCGTCGGAGAATATTGCCCCGATGCTAAACAGCTGGGAATTCGCGTCTCTTTTTACCCAAGCGACCGAACAGCGAACGGTTTTTCCTTTGTGAAAAAGCCTGAGCCGCTTCCCGAGTTTAATCGGCTCGAAGAACTGGAAGGAGACGCCTGTAGAACTCAGATCGAGCAATCGAACAATGGCGTGGGAGCGGAAAGGTGGACGTGCCTTGAGGGTTACGAAAACATCGGGGGTTGCGAAGCGGGGAGTCTGACGCTTGAATGGCAGGTTCAGATCAATCTGTGACGGCTCAGCTGTAGTAACTGCGCTATCCGAAGGTCGGATGGCCGTGTGTGCTTCCCCATTTGGGTGAGCTAAAAGGCGCAAGAATGCCTGTAGCACTAGCAGCACTCCTCGCAAGCGTTGGGATTTAAGGCAGAGCCTTAGTTAGGGACCCTTGCAAACAGCTGCTGAGAACAAGCTAAATTACCTTTTAAAACGTCTAATGTAAATAAATGGTAAGTGGTGGGAGTCAGGTGTTTGCATCGTATTTTCCGCGCAGATCTTACCGAGAGGAAGGGTTAAAAAGATTGTAGTTTCTTTGCCTTTCCCCTTGGACTCAGCCCAAATTCTTTCTCCGTAGGCTTATGCCGACTTTGGCTATGCGAGGCCAGGTTCCCGTCCCTTTTCCTGTCCGCTCGGCTTTTAACCGCTTCATGAAGGATTCGAAAATTGACTCTAACCCACTTTCCTGCACGCCCTCACTTTGTCCGTAACCGAAACGCAGATTGAGCTCATGAACAAATAAATGTCGATATCGATTCTGCCTTGGCGCGCATACTTGATTGCATTGGAAATTAGATTGGAAAACACCCGTCGCAGTCCTTCTGGATGGCGCTCAAATAAAATTCCACATTCATCGTGATCCGTATCCGATGGGCATCCGTTAAAAACTGCGTCATCGAGTCTAGGCGGATGAATCTTAAATCGACCTTGGTCTTATCCTCCTGTTGCACGCGTCAGAAGACCTCTCAAGTTGTACTTGAAGTAGCCCTAATCTCTCCGGCACCTAGATGAAACTAATGTGAAAGTCACCTTCGTCCCGCTTCCTCTCCCAATGGATTCTGCCCATATTCTCCCACCATGAGACTCGACCCAGTTCCTTGCAATCGTTAAACCGAGTCCGACTCCTCCAGTTTTTTCGGTGTCTCGGAAATACTCATCGAAAATCTTCTCTTGGGAACCACTCGAGAGGCCGCTGCCCCTATCTAAAACCGAAACCGCGATTTCTTCATTGTCTAAGTGAGCAGATATTTCAATTGTGGAGTCTTCTGCGTGGCGTATAGAGTTGGACAGAAGATTGGACACGATGGAACGGAGTCCATGGGGGTTTACGCGAACTCGAAGTGACGGCGATATTGAAATATCGAGCTTTAGATTCTTCCGAATCATTAAAGGCCTAAGTCCTTCCGCGATTTCTGAAATCGCCGCTAATAGCGATACCTCTATCTCAATGTGTCCGGCGCCCCCGTCCGCCCGCATCATTGCCAACATTCCGGCGGAAAACTGATCAAGTTGCCGAACATTGCGTTCGATCATTTCAATGTACTCAATCACTCGGGACCGATCGAAGCCCTCCTCATTTGTGACTGATCGGATCATTTCCGCAGCACTCTCTATACTGGCCAATGGCGAACGAATGTCGTGGCTAAACCCAGCTGAAAGAAATGTGCGGATTCGTCCGCTTTGGCGAATCAGCAACATGTATATCGTAGGGCCACTTAGCAGGTAGATGGCGGATAGAAGGCCGAAAGTTATAGCCGCTCTCGACGACGACTCGTCCAAGGACCGTAAATGCATAAACGCCGGCCAAGCAAGGGGAAGTAGTACCACGGCGCTGACGGCATAAATGAGTATAGAAACCGAGGCCCGCCTCAATGCGAATCTAAAATCGAGGAACTGATACCTCAACATTCCCCAACCGACAGCCAAGAGGTAGACGGGAATCAAAGGAACGCCGATAGGAAAGAAATTGACCCCATATATCATCGGAATTGTGGTCTGCCCTCCCAATACGCCGACTCCAATGCCTACCAGCAGAAGTTTAAGTTGCGCACGCTTCCGCGGATCGACGGCTACCCGGAGAAACCTCCAAATAAGGCATTCCTGCAATAAAAAGAGGCCATAAAAATGAGCGGTGAACAGGTCGTAAGGCCACAACCTCGCGTTGTAGTATGGGAACGGGCCAATTGTTTGAACCGTACTAAGCTGGCCCGCGAAATTGATTCCGACCAAGACAGCGGTCAGCGTATAAATTGCTCTCAGTACGATTGGTCGATTAAATTCGAGCAGATGATAAACCGTGTGAAAGAAGAACGTCGGAATAAAAATGGAAAATAAATTAATGAACCAAATGCACGAAAGAGCGCTTTCGCGGGTGGATGCCGACACAGTAGCTGCCATGCTGACGGAGAATCCAGCCACAGCGAAACAGCTCGACGCCCAATAGACCTTAACTCGCGAAAGTGGACGCGAAAACAGAACCAACGCGACCATGGCGCCACTAAGAATGGCGTTAACCCATGACGACCAAATAAAAATTTCCAAAAGCATTTCGAACGCTACTCAGGAATCATTGGTCAGTTAACTTCCAGTTTAAACCGTACTATCGTACCCTTCCCTTCCCCATCCGAATGCGCCCAGATCGTTCCTCCGTGTGCTTCTACCCATGCCTTCGCAATGGTCAGACCGATTCCGGAGCCTCGAGAGGCGCTACTGCCTTGGTAGTAACGATTGAAGATTTGTGGCAATTCGTCAGACGTGATACCGATGCCCGGATCTTTAATCGAAAATTCGATGTGATCATTCTCTCGGCGAATTTCGACTGTAATTGTTCCGCCATGTGTGAATTTGATGGCGTTACCGATAAGATTTGAGACAACCTGGCGGAGTTTCTCTTCATCGCCTATTACTCTGCAATCACCTTCGCACGCGAAATCAATTAAAACCCCCTTTTTAACGCTTACGGGTCGAGAATCGTCGATCAGCTCGGATACGATGCTTTTTAAATCGACGCGATCCCGGCGGATGACGAGGGCTCCGTCGTCGATTCTTCCAACAGATAGGAGGTTGGCGACAACCTTGCTCATCCGGGCGGCGTTATCGTCGATCATTCGGAGATACTCGGTGGTCCGTGCAGACGAGCTAGTGCTCCATCTCAGTTCCTCGCGAACAATTTCTACCGCGGATTGGATTGCGTAGAGCGGAGACTTTAGTTCGTGGGTGAGCCCCTTGGATTGATGGTCTTGAAGCCACATCGTTCGGCGCGCGATGCCGAGGTAGATGAAAGGTCCCGCCGAAAGAGCGGCGCTTAGAAGGAAAACCTCTAGCGCGAGGTTCGCCGACATCGCCCCGTTGTTAAGGTCAATTCCCTCATGAAGAGTGAGAATAAAAGGGGCGACGCCCAGGGCCAGTCCCGCATAGATGGCGGCAATTACGCCGGCGCGTCGAGCGAGAAGGCCTACATTCATCCATTGATGGCGCGTGATAGCGTAGAGGATGATGAGATGTCCGACGGGAATGCCGTAAAGGGCCAGCTGAGGAATACGAAGGCCAAAATCAGGAAGGAACACGGAACTCCCTCCGGCATATCCGATGGTGTACGCCATCAGGACAAACCCGATGGCCTTCCGGCGAGATCCTGTTGCCTTCACGAATTCAGTGGTCAGAATTGCGAAAGTAATAACCACGCAAATGACGAAGTAACTGATGAACGCGAAGTAGAAAGGGCCATGTTGAACGTAGTAGCGGAACCCCTCACGCGGTACGACGGTTTCAATGTATCCCCGAAAAAACACGGGAAAAATGAACAGGGGTGCGGCGGCGTAGAAGGCTTGCACAAGCCTTTTGCTGCGCGAATCATCAAGACCGAGGAATGTCCTGGAAAAATGAAGGAACGTTGCTGGAATGAAGACGGCGGGGACGTGAAGGACGCGTGCCCAGAACAGGCTTGCGTTAAAATCGGACGAGATCATCTTAAACCAGCAAAAGGCCCACGCACTGATCGCCATTAAGTAAATGGAATACTGCCGATCGACCGGGCGCCCGCTGTCCTTGAGGGCAAAGATGATGGCAATAATCCCGGTCGAGACAATCGTTAAGATCGCGCTAGCTTCGTAATGAGTCACAACTCTTGCTCGGCGCCCCCCTCAATCTTCCATCTCAAACCGGTACCCCACCCCCTTCAGGCCCTTGATGCATTCGCCGTGCTTGCCGAGCTTTCGGCGAAGTTGGTCGACATGGACGTCGATGGTGCGTGAAGTACCGGTAAACTCAATTCCCCAGACGGCCTCCGAGATGGTCGCGCGGGTCAGGATTCGACCCTGCATGCGCAGGAAGAAGCCGAGCAGCTCGAATTCCTTGGGCGTGAGCGTCAGCGCCTTGCGGCCGATGGTGGCGGTGTAGCTCCCGTAATCCAAAACGATGTCCCCTACCTGGAGGCGCTCGGGGTCGGGAACGGCGTGGATGCGGCGCAACACGGTCTTCACGCGCGCCAGCAATTCACGCCGGCGGAAGGGTTTGGTGATGTAGTCCTCGGCGCCCATTTCAAGCCCCACCACGATGTCGGACTCGTCCGACTTCACACTGACCATGACCACGGGCACGCCCTTGGTACGCGGGTCGCCCTTCAATTCCTTGAGGACCTGGTAACCATCCATGTCAGGCAGCCGGACGTCGAGCAGGATTAGGTCGGGTGGACCGCCTCGGATCTTCTTGAGACCTTCAGCGGGATGGTTGCTTGAGGTGACAATGTAGCCTTCCGGCTCGAGAAGATCGGTGGCGATCTTAACCATGTCAGGTTCATCATCGATGATGGCGATTCGTTTGTTCACGGTACCTCACTTGAGTTAGGGTTCAAGAGGGAGCGGCGGATTCAAGCGTTTCCACCCAAACCTGTCAAATCAAACAATCGTAAAGGAATTACAGGTTGGCTAAGGAGCGAGCTTCTTTTCGGAAGGCTTCGAAGGCCTCGGGGTTTCGGATCGAAAAGAGGACGAGTTTGAGGCGGGTCTTGCGGCGGCGCATGTAGAGAGCGACTTCCTCGATCATCTGGCGGGCGACAAACTCGTAGGACGGCAGCTCGAGCGCCGAGCCCAGGAACGGGAAGGCGATCGATTTGAGACGGAGAAATTCGGCGTAGTGGATGGACCGGTCGACGGCCTGGCGGATGGACAACTTCACCTTGTCGAGGCCGCGCTCGCCGAGCAGGACGGTCAGGAAAACGTACTTGGCCTTGAGGTTGCCGGCGGGAAGGACGATGACCTTGCCGTAGGGCTCGTGCACCATGGGCCGGCCCTCGCGCGAAAGCCCGCCGGCGGCGCCGTTCAGAACCCCCGCCAGCCCCGTGCGGGTGTCGCAGGCGGGTGAAACCGGGCAGACGAGCGCGTCGGCGGAAAGCGTGGCGAGGTCCGTGTTGTCGACGATGAGCCGCCGGTCTCCGAACACCAGGCGCGTGGTGTTCCCCACCTCGCTCAAACTGACCAGAGACATTCGTTAACCTCGCGATCCGGCGGCTGACTTGTGGTTCTTCAGCTTCACGGCCTTCTCGCAAAGGTCCCAGTAAGTGCAGCCGTGAAAACAGATGGTGGGCGCCTGCACGCGGATGCGGTCCTCGCATTCCCAGTAGGCCTCGGCCATGTGGCCGAGCTGGCGCTTGTGATCGTCGTCGATCTTCGTGAACTCGATGCCGATGATGCTGGTGACGCCCTTGGGGCGAACCCACACGAGCTTGCCTTCCACTTCAAAACGGTCGAAGCCGGGGAGATGCATGGTGAGGCGGAAGCGGGGCTTGCCTTCGATCTGGTCGAGGAGAACCAGGTCCATGCCGCCGGCGGAAAGGTTGGTGACCACGCCGGGAACGCGTTTCATTCCCTTCGACGTGGAGTCGAGCACGGTGAGCTCGATGGGTTCGGCCAGGTCCTTGATGACCGGCAGGCGCCGGTGCACTCTTCGTTCTTTCACCGCCATCCTCGAAAGGTCCGTGGTGAGAGAAGGTTCATTCGCGTTATTTCTTCTTCGCTGCGGCTTTGGTGGCTTCCCAGTAAACGTCCGCCATGTGGGCCAGCTGCTTCTTGTGTTCCTTGTCGATCTTCGTGAACTCAAGGCCGACGATGGACGTGGCGCCCTTGGGGCGCGACCACACGAGCTTGCCTTCGACTTCGAAGCGCTGGATGCCGGGCAGGTGGAGCGAAAGGCGGAAGGTGGGCTGGCCGTCGATCACGTCGAGGAGCACCATGTCGATGCCGCCGGCGGAGACGTTGGTGATAACGCCGGGAACGTGGCGCGTGCCTTTTTCCGGGTCGAGGATCGTGAGCTCGACGGGTTCAGCGAAGTCTTTAAGGACGGGAAAGCGGCGATGCTGTCTTCGTTCTTCGGACATGTGTCTCCCTGTTCAAACGCTTTACGATTCGATAACGGTCAATCATTAGAAATTTGGGTGCCGTCGTGCAAACTCTTTTCCGACGGGAGGCGGCTAAACCAGCTCGCCCCGCAGCTCGCGCGAATACGCGGACGTCACTCGGGCGCGGACGGTCTGGCCGAGGGTGACGCCTTCCGCGGGGAGGCGGATCTGCCAGGCGCCGCGGGTTTTCCCCCGCCAGCCGAGCTCGCCCTTGTTTTCTTCCACCAGCACTTCCTGCTCCGTGCCGATGAGGGCGGCCGCGTGGTCGCGGCCCTGGTTGTCGGAGAGCTCCAGCAGTTCGTTCACGCGCGCTTCCTTCACGGCCTGCGGCACGTCGTCGATCATCGCGGCGGCGGGCGTGCCGGGGCGCGGCGAGTATTTGAAACAGTAGGCGGACGCGAAGCCCGCTTCCTTGATGAGGCTCAGCGTCGCCGCGTGGTCGGCGTCGGTCTCGCCGGGAAAACCGGCGATGAGGTCGGTGGTGATGGCGATGCCGGGCACGGCGGCGCGCAGGCGCTTGAGGCCTTCGAGATACGACGCGCGCGTGTAATTGCGGCGCATTTTCTTCAGCATGACGTCCGAGCCCGACTGCACGGGCAGATGAAGGTGCTCGCAAACCTGGGGAACGTCGCGCATGGCGGCCACGAGCTTGTCGGTGAGGTAATGCGGGTGCGGGCTCGTGAAGCGTAGGCGGCCGAGGCCGGGGACCGCGGCGGCTTCCCTCAGTAGGTTCGAGAAGTCGTAGTCGGGGCGGTCGGCGGGCCGGTAGGAGTTCACGGTCTGCCCCAGCAACCAGATTTCCTTCGCGCCTTCGGCCACGCGCGCGGCGATGTCGACCATAATTTCGCCGCTCGGCCGGTAGATCTCCGGGCCACGCACGGCGGGCACGATGCAATAGGTGCAGGCGTAGTTGCAGCCGCGCATGATGGTGACGTACTGGATCACGCCTGATTTTCCCAAGGCCATCGGCGGCGGCACCAGCCGCTCGTCGGCGGACGATTCTTCGGCGGAGAGCGGCGGTTTGGCGGCAAGGAGGTCGTCGAGGCGGACGGGAAAGTGTTCGATGTCGATGGCGCCGACCACGAGGTCGACATGCGGGAAGCGGCGCTGAATGGTTTCTTTCGTGCGCTCGGCCGCGCAGCCGGTCACCATCACGAGGCGCCGCGGATTGACCGACTTCCATTCCTCGAGCCGGCCGATGTAAGACATCGCCTTGTGCTCGGCCAGCTCGCGCACGGTGCAGGTGTTGACGAGAACGGCGTCGGCGCCGTCCTGGTCTTCCGTGGCGAAGAAGCCGCGGCTCTTCAGCGCACGCCCCATCTCGTCGGAGTCGGCGAAGTTCATCTGGCAGCCGAAGGTCTTGGTGAAGAGTTTCATGGTTGGTGCGCGTTGCCGGTGTGGGCCGGGGGCGCCGGGGAAAGTTCGGAAGCGTGGTGATTCTATATGAGTTTCGACGGAAAAAGCTGTGCTAAGATTTCGGCATGACCACCCACACCACAACCAACGCCGCGGCCGGCGCGCGAGCCGCCGACGAAAAGTTCTTCTCCTCTCTCGTGACCGCCGACGCCGTTTCGCTCATCGAACTGCTCACCGATGACTTCGTTCTCGTGAGCGTCATGGACGGCGCGAAAATCCCCAAGTCCGAACTGGTGGCGGCCGTCGGCAGCGGCCAGTTGAAGTTCACGACCATCGACCCGGCGGGCGACCCCACCGTGCGCGTTCATGGAACGACCGTGATCATTTCGAACGACACGGAGATGCAGGGAGAGTTCGGCGGAGAGAGCTGGGAAGCGAAGAGCCGGTACACGCACGTCTACGTTCAGCAGGGCGGGGAGTGGAAGCTGGCCTCGGCGCAGGGCACGCCGCTGCACTGAGTCGGGCGGGCTTTACGACTTGGCGAGGTTGTATTGCTTTTTTTTGGCGTCCCAGGTGATGTACCAGGCGCCTTTCTTGTAGCGGCCCATCAGCAGCTTCTCGTACTGGAACGACGCGTAGTTGTCCTTGAAATTGTAGACCTCGCCCAGACGGTAGACGACGTATCCCTTCTTCTCGCCCCCCGCCACCACCAGCTCGCAGATCGGCCCCCACTTCGTGTCTCCGGTGATCAGAAGCACCAGGTAGTCGCGCCGCTTGTCGCCGTTGAAGTCGCCGAAGGCCACGGCCGGATGAACGCCGATGAGACGCTCGTTGTAATAGGCCTTCATCTCGTCGGAGAAATCGGTCTCGACGGGCATGCGGCTGCCCGGAAATTCCTTCGCGAGCGATTCGGAAATGTCCTGGGGCATCAGAAGGCGGCGGGTGCCGTCGCCCACGTCTTCCATGACCGGGGTCTTCACTTTCCTGTCGGCGGCGCCGGCCACGTTGTTCAGCGCGGCGGCGAAGAGGAGGCCGGTGAGAAGGGCAATGACGGATCGGCGAAGAACCAGGGAGATCACGTAAGGATTACAGCAGTTTTTTCGCGCGCTCAACAACATTCGCGACGGAGAAACCCAGTTTTTCGAAGGAAACGGTGGCGGGCGCCGATGATCCGAACGTTGTCATGCCGATCACGTCGCCTTCGTCCCCGGTCCAGCGTTCCCAGCCGAAGGTCGACAGCGCCTCGACGGCCAGGCGCTTCTTGATCGCCTTGGGCAGGACGGATTCGCGGTAGGCGGGCGTTTGCGCCGAGAAAAGCTCCCACGACGGCAGCGAAACGACGCGCGTCGGGATGCCCTCAGCCTCGAGCTTCTCCTGCGCGCCGAGCGTGAGCGTCACCTCGGACCCGGTGGCGATGAGAATGACTTTGGGCGTTCCGCCCCTGGCGTCGGAGAGGACGTAGCCGCCCTTCTCCACCTGGCCGGCGGCAGGGTACTTCGCCTTCTTGAGCACCGGCAGGTTCTGCCGGGTGAGAACGAGCAGCACCGGGCCCTTCTTGTGCGTGAGCGCGAACTTCCACGCGGCGGCGGTTTCGACCGCGTCGGCGGGGCGGATGGTGACCGTGTTGGGCAGGGCGCGGAAATGCGCGAGCTGCTCGATGGGCTGGTGCGTCGGGCCGTCGTCGCCGGGGCCGATGGAATCGTGCGTGAGCACGTAAACCACTTTCAGCTCGGAGAGCGCGCTGATGCGCATGCCGCCCTTCATGTAATCGGTGAAGATGAAGAAGGTGCCGCCGTAGGGGATCAGCATGCGCGAGAGCGCCATGCCGTTCAATGCCGCGGCCATCGCGTGCTCGCGCACGCCGAAGCGCAGGTTGCGGCCGGCCACGGACTTCGAGAAGTCGGGCGCGCCCTTGATCATGGTGTTGTTCGACGACGCGAGGTCGGCCGATCCGCCGACGATTTCGGGCATGATCGGCGCGAGGGCGTTGAGCACCTTGCCCGAAGCGGCGCGCGTGGCGATCTTGTCTTCGTCCTGAAAGTCGGGGAGCTTCGCTTCCCAGCCCTGCGGAAGCCGGCCCTCGGCCATTCTCTTCCATTCGGCGGCCTTCTCCGGGTGCTTCGCCGCCCACGCGTCGAAGCGCGCTTTCCATTCCTGCTGGGCGGCCTCGCCCTTGGCGATGGCTTCCTGCATGTGCGCGTAGGCTTCCGGCGGAACGTGGAACGTGGGCTCGAGCGGCCAGCCGAGGTTCTGCTTGGTGAGCTTCACTTCTTCGGGTCCGAGCGCGGCGCCGTGCGCCTCGTGCGAGTCCACCTTGTTCGGGCTGCCGAAGCCGATGTGCGTGCGCAGGACGATGAGCGTCGGGCGCGCGGTCTCGCGCTGCGCTTCCTTCAGCGCGTTCTGGATGGAGGACAGGTCATTACCGTCGTCGACCTTCAGCACGTTCCAGTTATAGGCGCGGTAACGGTCGGCGGTGTTCTCGGAAAGAGCGAGGTCGGTGTGGCCTTCAATGGTGATTTTGTTGTCGTCGTAGAAGAAAATGAGCTGCGACAGGCCCAGGTGGCCGGCGAGAGAGGCGGCTTCCGATGACACGCCTTCCATGATGTCCCCGTCGGAGGCGATGCCGTAGATGCGGTGGTCGAGCAGCGGCTTCTCGCCCTCGGCGGTGAAGAGTCCGTTCAGGTAGCGCTGCGCGATGGCCATGCCGACGGCGGTGGCGATACCCTGGCCGAGCGGTCCGGTGGTGGTTTCAACGCCTTTGGCCTCGGTCACTTCCGGGTGGCCGGGCGTGTGGCTCCGCCACTGGCGGAAGGCCTTGATGTCGTCGAGCGTGAGGCCGTAGCCGGTGAGGTAAAGCATCGAGTAAAGGAGCATGGACGCGTGACCGGCCGAGAGGACGAAGCGGTCGCGGTTCGGCCAATGCGGGTCTTTCGGGTTGTGGTTCATCACGTGGCGGTAGAGCGTGTAGGCGACGGGCGCCAGCGCCATGGGCGTGCCGGGGTGGCCGGAGTTGGCTTTCTCGACGGCGTCCACCGAGAGAAAGCGGATCGTGTTGATGGCGAGTTGCGAGACGTCGGTGGCGCGGGTGTTCTGTTCGGTGGCGGATGACATGAAAGGCTCCTGTTGTTTACGGGGCGGTTGTCATTGCGAGGAACGTCCTTTGTGACGTGGCAATCTCATCCGCCCGGTACTGAGATTGCTTCGCTGAGCTCGCAATGACACATCTTAGGAATTCTTAGCCGAGCGAGTCGATGAAGGTGTCTTCGTCCTTGAGACGCAGGTACGGGTTCATCGACAATTCCTGGCTCAGGACCCGGCGGGGCACCTGCCCATAATCGTGGCCGGGGCAGACCTCCAGGGTCGGCGGAAGCTGGGCGATCCTCTGGAGGGTGCGGAAAAGCAGGCCCGGGTTGCCCCCCGGCAGGTCGGAGCGGCCGCAGCCGCCGATAAAGAGGGTGTCTCCCGTGATCAGATGGTCGCCCACCCGCAGGCACACCGAGCCCGGCGTGTGGCCGGGCGTGTGCAGGAACTCGATTTCAGTTTCCCCCACCAGGATCTTTTCCGATCCCGCCACCGGACGCACCGTGCGGCCCAGGTCACCCACGATGTTGGTGCCCGACTTCGCGTAGGCGATCTCTTCCGGGTGCGCGTAGACGGGAACGTCGATGCGCTCAAGCAGGGTGTCGATGGCGTTGGTGTGGTCGAAGTGGGCGTGGGTGACCGCCATCGCGGCGACGGTGAAGCCGGCGTCGGCGGCCACTTTCATTAGTTCGGGCGGCGACCAGGCGGGGTCGACGATGAGGCATTTCTTGGTGGCGACGTCGCCGATCAGGTAGCCGAAGTTCTGCATCGGCCCGATCGGGAATTGTTTGAGGACGAATGGCACGGGGCCATTCTAGCGGAAGCGGAGCTGTCATTGCGAGGAGGCCGTCGGCCGACGCGGCAATCTCATTGATGAGATCGCCACGCTTCGCTCGCGATGACAGTTAGGCGTTGGTCGCGACGATCCGGACGGCGTTGATCTCGTTCTCGATGGTACGGAGCATCGGGACGGCGCGCAGGCCCGCTTCCAGCAGGAAAATTTCCACGCCCGCCATCGGGTTGTCCGCCGACACGCGGGCGGCCGAGTCCGTCATGAGTGACAGGCGAAGCGAGCGCATCGCCTCGCGCACCGCGGCGGCGTCGCTGTAATTCATCAGGGCAGCCACGGAGGCTTCGAACACCGCCGCAGGGTCGAACGCCGCGGCGTCGAAGGCCACGAAGCGGCTTCTCGCGAGGTAGGCCCGCATCGCGATCTCGATGCCGCCGCGCCGCGCCGCCGCCACCAGGTTCGCGGTGATCCGGGCTTCGGTGGCCGCCCGGTTGTCTTCGGGTGACGCGAGATAGATCAGGGCGTCGCCGGGGTGGTCCGATTTCAGCGCGCGGGCGCGGTTGAAAATGTGTTCCTGCGCGACGGCGTGCTCCCCGTCGGCGGCAAACGCGCCGACGTCGAAGGCCACGAGGGTCGACGGGTCCGCGTTGCGCGCGGCCTCGGGCGTGCCGTCGGCCATCGACACCGCGCGTTGGTAGCGGCGGTCGGCAAAGCGTCCCTGCAGCCAGCCCAGCGCCCAGCGCGCGAGCGACGCCGCGGTGAAAAGCGGACCCTGATCGCGAGCGACCGAGCGGAGCACGGCGAGCGCGGTGCGCCCGTCGGCGCCGAAGCGCCCGAGCACGGCGGCCAGGCCGTCGGTGGATTTGAGCGCGACGCGGTCGCGGATGCCGCGGGCGCGCGTGCGGGCGACGGCGCCCGCGAGGCTTTCGTGGTCGCGGACGAGTTTCGCGGTGCGCGAGAAATCCATGCCGACGCTCACGAGCGTGGTGTCAACGGGCGTCGTGTCGACAACGGCGTTCAGGAAAGCTTCCGCGCGGGCGCGGTCGCCGGTGGCCGCTTCTTTCTTTTTCAGGAGGTGGGCTTCGACGTTCCAGACGGCCGCCGTGTTCGGGTGAAGGAACCAAAGCCAGGCGCGCATCGGACCATCCGCGGTGAAGGCGGGCGCGAAGAGGGGTTCGAGTCCCCCCTCGATGGCGACAAGGCCGGCGTTCGGGTTGGCCGCGCGCACGCGGTCCATCAGGAACCGCATCATCTCGAGCGCTTGCGTTTCGGTGAGCGCGCCGCCGTCGAGCAGGCCCGGGATTCGTTCGAGAAGTTCAATGGGGCCATCCGCCGCGATGGCGTCGCGGAGCGCGGCGCCGAGGCCGTCGGCCCAGGGCGTGGTGGTCATGAAATGCCGGAGATCGAGCAGGGCCTGGTTGAGCTGGGCGGCGGTGAGCGCGCGCAGGTTGTTCTGGCGGATCGTGTCGGACCAGTAGACCCGTCCGTCTGGCCGGAGCAGAGAGGCGAGCACGTCCGCGTGGCGCGCGGCGAAACGGTTGCGCGCGCGTCGGGCGATCGGACCGAAGCGCATGTCATGAAACTCGGAAATGTTCAGGTCGCTCAGGAGCACGTCTTCGGCGGCGGATGACAGTTGCGACGACAGGCCGGAGGAGATCACGTAGGACGCCTCGAGGCCCGCCAGCGCGGAGAGATCGGGCACGGGATCAAAGCCGTCGAGCAGAGCGAAAACGTCGTCGCGCGCGCGCGTCACGTTCGGCTGGGCGCGGATGATTTCGCGCGCGCGGGCGATCAGCGCGGCGGACGCGCCGCCGGTGACGTCGCGGACCACCGGATTGAGCTTCGCGCGAAGATTTTTCCCGTGGTCATCCACGGCGTCGGCGGGAACGGTGTCGATGGCCGCGCGGAGGCTCGGCTCGTCGATGTCGACGATGTTGACGACGTCGAAGGCTCGCGCGAGCTCGGCCAGCGGAATGTCGCGCGCCGCGGACACGCCCAGCACGGTGGCGGCGTCGCGACGGCCGACGCGGGCGATTCCCTCGGCGATCATGCGCCGGCTGTTGTCGACGTGCTCCCGCCAGAAGGCGCCGTGCGCGGCGTCGTTCGTCTCGTAAAACGAACCGCGCTGCGCGGCCTTTTCACGAAGGGAAGCCTCGTCGGCGGCGTCGCCGCCGTCCGTTCCGATCACGCTGAGGCGTTCTTCCGCCGGGCGCGTGTTGTTGTGGTGAAGATGGTGGAGGGTGTGGACGACGGCATAGACGACGGTGATGATCGCCATGAGGACCGGCAGCGTGATCACGGCGAAACCGGCGTTGTGGATGGACACGGTCACGAGCAGAGCGACGACCGTCCAGAGGGCCGCGGTGTCGTGGCCACGCACGGGCGCGTCGCCGACCCGGCGGTCAAGCCGCTGTTCGTGGAGAACGCGGAAGGTGTCGGCCAGCGCGCCGCCGCTCACGTGGCCCAGGCCCATGAAGGTCGAGAAGGCGAAGACGCCGTAATAGGAGTTGAGCTCCGGGACGTATCCAAGCAGGGCGAAGCCGCCCAGGGTAATTGCCCACGGAATGGCGAAGGCGAGCACCGTGGCCACGGGACTTTCCCACAGCGGCGCGACGATGCGTTCATAGCCTTCCGAGACCCAGCGGTATTTCGTCTTAATGCGGAAAACGCTCATGCGGCCGTCGCGCGATTCGAGCGTCTGGTCCGCGAGCGCGACGAAGAGGGCCAGGAACGTGTTCGGGTCGGCCCAGTGCTCGCTGGCGAGCACGGGCGAAATGGATTCCTTCACCATCCGCTTGACCTCGCGGCGCGTGGGCTCGGGCAGCAGCGGCGCGTAGGCGGCCTCGAGCGCGGCAACGGCGGCCGGCGCCTGCGGCGTTCCCGACGCCTCGAGGGCGAGGGCGCCGCGCACCAGATCGAGCGCGTAACGGAATTTCAGATAGGGAAGCCAGTTGTCGCTCCCGTCGCCCTCGCGCATCCGGCCGCCCGCGGCGTGGATGTAGTGGGCCGCGGTCACCGGGTAGCCGTGGCGGAGCTGCCAGTCGACCACCTGCCCGTCAAAGATGGCCTGCAGGAAGCTCTCCCCGGCGACGCGGACAAAGGAACTATGCGCGGCGAGGGAAGCCCAGACCTGATGGAGTTCCCGCCCCCGATCGGTCATCGACGGATTCTCGCGGTCCTGGAGGATGTGACCGAGCTCGTGGCCGTAGCCGCCATCGATGTCCGCCTCGTTCTGCGGGAACGTCGTGATGCGGTCGCCGAAATCGACGAGCTGCCCCTCCTCAACGATGAGGTTGCCTTTGAGCCTCACGGGGAAATGGATGGGCTTGGTTCCCATGGAGATGTGGCTCGACGGCTGGCGCGCAAACACCAGCGGGTGTTCGTCGGACGGATCAATCTGCTCGAGCATCCGGCGCACCTCCGTGCCCGACGGCGACAGTTCGCCGGCGGTTGCCGAGAAGAGCTCGACGGCGCGGCGCTCGAGAGCGGCCGGGAGTTCTCCGGCAGCCATGCCCCAGTAGACGCCGGGGCGCGGCGAGGCGACGGCGCTGCGGCCCGCCACATGGCTCAGGTCGAGCCGTGGCCGGGTGATTTCCTGGACGAGTTCGAAGGTTTTTTCGAACGCGACCAACAACGTGTCCATCATGACGAAAGCGGGCCGGAAGTGATTGACGATCGCGACGATCTCGTCGACCTTGTCGTCGGGCGTGCCGGACATGAGCATCGCGGCGATGTCGTCGCGGTTTTCGTTGATGAACACCTGGACGGCCGCGCGCAAAACCAGCGTTCCGTACGGCGCGGCCTCGAGCCAGAGGGCGAGGTGATGGTCTTCGATGAGGCGGTGGAAACGGAGAGGATGGATGGCGCGTAAGTTTTCGCGCAGGAAGTAGAGGAGCGACACCATGCCACGGAACGCGGTGCGTTCCCCTCCCGTTCCAGCGCTCGGATCGGGATTGTCCCAGTCGACGCGCTCGAGATAGGCGTCGAGCTGGCTGGCGGCCGTGGCGTTGTCCTCTCCGATCATCAGCGGGAGCTCGAGGTCGAAGCCTTCGTTCATCCACCGGGTTTCGTGTCCGAAACGGAAACGGTCGACGGCGAACTCGGGCATCGTGGCGCCGACCTCGGCGTACGTCGCGAAGAAAGCGTTGATGCGGTCCGCTTGCTCGCGCGTGGGCGTGAACTGGCGGCGCATTCGGTAAAGCGTGATGTGGATGAGCGGCTTGGGGCGGCCTTCCACGTAACCGGGCACCCGCCGGCGGGCTCCGTGGACCGCGCGGTCGCGGAAAGCGCTGATGGCGGGCGCGTGCTCGAAAACGAAAATCAGACCGCCGTCGGCGCCGATGCGCACGCCTTTGGGTTTGAGATTAAACTTCCACAACGAGCGGACCACCGTACGGATCTCGTCGAACACGTCCCGCACGTTCTGCGCCGAGAGCCGCGTGTCGTGGGGTTTCAGGATGCCGACACCCTCATCCGGGCGCCGCGCGATGTCCTGCGCCACCGACAGGTTCACGTGGTAGGTGTTCTTCCCTACTTCATAGTGATTTTCCTCCCCGACGATACCGACCCATTCCTTGACGATGGCTTCGAGCGCGTCGCTGAAGGCCGGCGGGAAGTCGCCGATGATCGTGTCGACGATGTCGGTCTCAATCGCGAGGGGTTTTCCGCCGGGCGGGTCGACGAACATCCGGCTCATGCGCTCCATGCCGGCGGGGTCCTTCACGAACGGCTGGCCTTCGACGGCCACGGCGTTGGGCGCCATGCCCGCGAGGCGGTCGTTCATCTGCCAGGCGTCGACGCCGACCGCGCGCGCGTCGACGTTCCGCACGAATCCGGGAATCGCGTTCGGATCGCTCGCCGCGTTCGCGTCGAGATAGGACGCCGCGATCAGCAGCGGAAAGAATTTCTTCGCGTCGACGCTGGTGCGAAGGCGGTCGAGGAAGTGCCGCACGACCTCGTCGCCGAAAAGAACTCCGGGAGATCCATGGAGCCGGACCACTTCCAGAAAGAGCGCGCGGTCGGCCCCGAGAGAATCGAGCAGCGGCGCCAGTGTCGGGTCGTCTTCGATCTGGCGCGCGGACGCGGCCTCGTGGCCCGGGTAGCTGACGCCGATGGTCAGGCCGAATCTGTCTTTACTCACCGTCGGGAACATCCGGCGCTTCGACCAGTCGTGCAGGAGGATGAAGACTTCGAAGAAGTTGCGGTTGGCCGGGTCCGCCAGGATCGCGCGGTACGTCGGCGGAATCAGCCCGAGCTGCCAGGGATGGTTCAGCCCGTCGAGCAGGAGCTGAAGGTGGTCGCTCAGCACGGGTTTGCCGGTGAGCTGCGAGAAGTTGTGGTTCGGAACGTCCCAGCGGTCCTGCGCGGACGCAGGCAGCCGCCGAGCCACGAGCTCCATGAAACTTTCGATCGACCACGTCTCCTTGGCCTCCGTGCGCCCGAACCCGGGTGTCTGGCCGATCAGCTCGTTCGCATCGGGAAGTTTCATCCCGGTGTGCCGGCGTTCGATGGTTCTCAGAATGGGAAGCAGGGCGGTCTCGGCCGCCGCGACCGGCGCGAGGTTGACGGGCACCGTGAAACCCTGCGCCGGATAATTCCGGAGGCGGTCGATTTCGCCCAGCATGAAGCGGACGCCGGCGTAGAGCTGGGCGTCGCTCAACGTCGCCAGGTCGATGCGGTAGGGCGCGAAGCCCACGGTTGGGATATTGAGCCCCGACTGGCGGAGCCACGTGGCCAGCGCGGAGCGGAGCTGGAAGAGCGGGTTGTGGATGACGAGGATCGACGTCGGCTTGATGCCGCGCGCTGAGAGACGCGCCAGCGTGAAGGCCACGTTCTCTCCGGAGTTCGTCGATTTGTCTTCGAGGATGACGGCGGCGCGCGCGGCTTCGAGCGCCTCGGGCGAGCGCGCGGCGACGCGGCGAAGAAAGGCATCGCTGAGCGCCTGCGCTTCACTGCGTTTCTCCGCCACCCAGGCCGGCGGCGTGGCGCGGCCGACGCCGCCCGCGAAAACGACGTGGACGTCGGGGCGCAGCTTGCGCGCTTCCAGATAGAGATCGGCGGCGCGTTCGCCCAGAACCTCGTTCCCCACCCCGAAGACCATGATGAGGTCGGGCGAGGCGATCAGCGGATCGGTGACCGGGCGGCGCTCTTGCCCGGGCATGGTGAGCGAACGGTCGCCCAGGAAATCGGCGATGCCCTGCGCGTCGGCCACGAGCCGCCGGCGTTCGTCCGCGCTCAGCGCGAAGGTGCGGTTCCGGTCGGCATGGAGGTTCGCGCCGAAGTGCGTGAGCGCGACCGCGGCCAACACGATCCAGGACGACGCGTCGCCCAGGCCCAAGGTGAAAACGTAACCCGCCGTCAGGAACGTGACGAGCGTGAACACCACCACATACCGATCGCGCCAGACGGTCCTCTCTCCGTAGATCAGACCGCGAATCAGCAGGTGCGGCCCGTAGAAAACGGCGGCGGCGACCAGCGCGCGAACGATCATCGGCGTTCCCCCCGGCAGAAGCGACGCCACGAGGACCGCGACGGCAAGCTCCGCCGCCCACGCGAGGTCGACGGCGTACCAGCGCTGCGGAAGCCAACTGCCACCCAGGGACCGGCCTTGTACCCGCTGGTAGGACACCTCGACTTCGTCGTCTCCCACCCGGACCGTGAGGACCGGCGGCCGGTGAGGCTCTTTCTTGCCGGCGGCGTGAACCGAGATCGTGTGGGGGCGCGGCGCCGCGAAGTCGACCCTGACGAATCCCCCGTTGAACTGTACCCGCGCGCCGGCCATCGCGGCTTTCGCCGCCGGGTCGCTGTCGAAGTTGGCGGAAGCGCCCGCCGCGCGCGCGTCAAGAAGATCCCGAACCGCGCGAAGCTCCGGGGCGAGCTGAAGCTCCGCTTTGCCGCGCACGGACGGATCGATGGGCGCAATGGCGGGCGTGTTGGCGAGCGTCAGCCGGGGTGAATCAAAAATCTGGGAGAGCGGCGTGCGCTCGCGGGTGAAGACCGAGAGGTAGGCCGCCCCATCCGCGTCGCCCGCATCCGTCAATCGCGGCGACATCACCGCGACCGAAGCGCCGGCCGCGAGCAGTTCGCGCCGGAGGCCGTCCGTGTGGAATCCCCCCGCCACCAGCACGGTGATCGGCGCGCTCGACGACCCCGCGCGATTCAGGAGTCGTTCGGCGATGGCGCCGTTGCGGCGCTCCGCGACGGCGTAAAAATTCTCGAACGCGCTCAGGTCCGCGCCGGCCATCGAGCGAAGCGACGAGCGGCGCTCGTGCGCGCGGCCCCAGTCGGCGGGCGAGAGCGTGAGCGAGACAAGTTTCCGCAGCATCCGGACGTCGCGCCATTCGAAGGCGACGCGCTTTTCCTCCTCCGACCGGGTGAGCGCCGCCCACGTCCGTTCCTCGGCGGCCGCCGTCTCCGCGAGAACGCGTTCAGCGTTCAGCCGGTCCGCGAGCGCGACGTAGTCGAGGTAAGTGGCCAGGTGCGGAAAATCCGTCAGCGAGACGCCGGCGCGGCGCGCGCTGGCGCGCAGCATCGCGTGGAAGTCCGCCGGCGTCGACCGCCCGGCCTTGAGCGCGAGGCCCGCCGCGGTGAGCGTCTGGAGATCGGTGGAAGAAAGTTTCTCCGCCAGTCGGCGGACGAGGCGCGCCCGCTCCGCTTCCACCGCCGGCGCGTCGATTTTCTTCTCAAGCAAGAACGCCGCCAGGAAACGGGTGAGCTCCGGGAAATCGACGGCGCGGTAACCGGGTTCCCGCGAGAGCGCCAGGAGGTAATCGGCGAGCGGAAGCGTTCCCTTCTCGCGCTCGTCGATGCGGTCGGCGAAAGCGCGAAGCGCCGGAGAGAAGGCGGCGCGCGCGTCGCCGTCGATGCGCGCGCGGACGTCCGCGGCGCGGGCGGAGAGAGCGGCGCGCCGCGGCCAGGCGCTCCGGACGGCGGCGACGTTGGCGAGATAAAGGGATTTCTCCTCGACGCCGAAGAGCGCCAGCGGCGCCGCGCCCGAGAGCGCCGCGTATTCCGGCCCGGCGATCACGCCCGCCTTCAGCAGGACGTCGGCGGCGAAACGGTTGGCGGCGGCACGCGGGCCGCGGAACGGCGCGGCGTCGATGTCGCCCGCGGCGGCCTCGATGCCGATGATGGCCGTCGGAAAGCGCGCATGCAGGCCCGTGAGCGCGGCGGCGATGTTCGCCTGCGCCTCGGCGTGGCCATGGACGTCCTGGATGAAAACGACGACGGGCGCGCGGCCGGGCCGGCCGGACGGCAGATGAACGTCTTCGACGGTGACGGCGGCTCCGGCGGCTGAAGCGGCGTCGGCGACGGTCGCGAGGCGCGGATCGGCGGAGAGGGGCGCCAGGCGCGTTGGCAAAGGGGACAGCCCCGCGAGCGGAGCGGCGGGCGCGGCGAGGTCGGGCAGGCAGGCGAGAAGCGGGCGGTGGTGGGT
>Ga0163151_10001077_pt1 | contig 47184 bp, 72 predicted proteins | sample OliLakLV19MP5IB2_FD_145596 | JGI IMG/M metagenome (GOLD analysis project Ga0163151, IMG submission 145596) | Freshwater microbial mat bacterial communities from Lake Vanda, McMurdo Dry Valleys, Antarctica - Oligotrophic Lake LV.19.MP5.IB-2 | ecosystem: Environmental > Aquatic > Freshwater >...
CCCCCCCATCGCAGACGTGGCTGCCGTGGTGCCGACGTCGAGGTCCAGGATGTCGCCGCCGGTGGCATACGATGCCGATCCGACGCACGAGATGATGGCCTTCTTTTGTCCGCCGCTGACGCCGACGCTGAGGACCGTTGCTTCTGCAAATGTACCCATTGAAATACCCTCGGGAGAAACAAGGGCGCGACGGCCGCCGAAGCGATGCGCGCCCGTTGAGAATGCGAAACGTGAGGTGCGGCGATCGACAGCGCCGCGGCTGTGACTAGGCCGTTACGCCCGTCATTTTGCCGTGCTTGTTGCGCTCACGGATCTTGAGCGCGAACGCAACGGACAGCTGCAGCTGGTCCATCTCGACGTTGCCTACGATCGGCGCGAGTTCGAGATCGCGATGGATCAGAAGCTCCCATCCGGTGAGGTCCAGGAGATAGATCTCGGTGGACGTGATTCCGCGCACGCGCTGAATCGGGATCTGGTTGAAGAACTTCCCAATCGCGCCCGTCTGACCGAAGTCCACGTTCTGGCCGGGACCGTGCGTGAACGTCGAGCCGCTCGATGCCGCGGCGCCGATGGTGTTCACGTAATTGGTGATCTGGTTGACGGGCATGACCCAGTCGGTGGGTGATGCGTCGCGAGGCACGCTGGACACCGTCGCCGAGGTCATCTCCTCGTAAAGGTCCTGCATGTCGTCGAGGCCGAGGATGCCGATGCTGCCGTTCTCCTCCGAGGCCCACACCGCAACGCTCGATTGCGCGAGCCCGGCGTAGGTACCCGTCGAGTCGATACACGACGCGATCCCGCGGTCGGCGGTCGAACCACACAGTTCGTCATCGACCTTCTTGAGCACGTCTGCCTCGAGCAGCATCCGCTCGATGTCGAGGGGATCGTTGCCCGGGTAGAACCCGCCCTTCCTAATGTTGTCGCGAACGTGCCCGCTGATGCCGCACGTGCCGCGCACATAGAACGCGGAAACGCTTGCCTGCGAGTTGGTCTGGCGTCCTGCGACAGGCGGCGCCTGACCCTCGGCAAATACCTCGGTGCTCGAGTTCGCGGCGGTCAGGACGTTCCACTTGTACGGACTGCCTCCAACGCCGTCGCGAACGCATCCGCGTGCACGAAGCAGGTTGAGGAAGTCCGCCTTGCGGAACATAAGGTCGGTTGCAGGACCCTGGACGTTCGGGCGGAGAAAGTTAGAAACGAGAGACTCAGTGATTCCGGCCATGGCGGTTTACTCCGGACGCGCCTAAGGCAGCGCCGGTGGTGGATCGCGAGGACACGCGCAGTGAGTGCGCTGTTACGCGTCCGATCGAGTTGTCAGCGCTCTCGCGCTACTGCTTCGTGGTCGTGTTCGCGGCGAACCATTCGCGCGCACGCTCGTGGAACGCAGCGGTCGCGCCTTCGCGCGTGGTCATGTCGTGATTGCTAGGCGCCCTGTGGGCCTGCGGTGCAGAGCCAGGCGTCGGCGATGCGCCGCTACCTGATGCTGTGCGCGGCTTCTGCAGATGAACGTTCGTGTCGAGGAAGCTCTTCACGTGCGCGTCGATATCGATCTTCGGATCGGCCGACGAGACGATGCGGCCGTCTTCGGCAATCGATAGTTCGTCGTGCAGTAGCTTGTAGACCTGGTCTTCGTTGTGCGCGCCGTGCTTCACCGCGGACGCGCGCAGCTCGTACTTCACGCGATCGCGTGCGCGTTCTGCGGCGAGGCTTTTCTTCTCGCCGTCGGTCAGCTGTACCTGCTCGGTAAGCTTGGCGATCGAGACCTTCATCTCCTCGAGTGACTTGTCACGCGCCTTGAGTTCGGCTTCAAACGCACGCGCGCGCTCGCGCTCTTGCACGAGTTCGTTGACCGCAGCATTGGTGCTCGCCACGCGCGATGGCTGCGCAACGGTCGGCGGCATGCGCTTCTTCCCAAGGTCCTTGTAGCCCATCACTCAGCAGCTTCTTCCTCGACGTACTCTTCGTCGTCGGACTCGATATTGCTCTCGACGTCATCCGCTGCGATCACGTGTTCGGAATCGCCACACTTGACCGTGACTGCGTCGCCATCGAGCCCAGCGAACGAGATCGCGTCGCCCGGCTCCATGCCTTCGTCCAGCGCGATCGCGAGCGCGCTTGAGATGATCGCAACGAACGCTTCCTTTTCCTCGCTGCTCGCCGGCTCGGCCGCGGGCGCCTTCTTCTTCGGCGGGACTTTCTCTTCTGTTACGGGTGCTTCGTCAGCCATCGGGTGTCCTCTACCGCTGTTCGCGGAGCTTCTCTTCGACTTGGTTACGGACCATCTTCGCGAGCGACTCGGCGGTCATCGTGCCGAGTGAGTAAGCGCCATCGACGCATGCCTCTGCGCGGCCGTGCGGGCGCACGCTCACGAAGTAGCAGCGACTGCGCTCGGTGTTCTTCTGCGCCCAGTGCCGAAGCTGTGGGCGGCGGATGTCGACGCGGGCACCAGGCACTGCGTACCGCAGGACCTGCGCGACCTCTTCGTGCGAGCGAAGGATTGTGCTCTCGACCTGCGTGACCTTCACCGGCGGCTCCTGCGCGAGTAGCTCGGCAGCGCAGCGACCATGTCCGCGAGCGCTGTGGGCTCTGGCACTTCCTCGAGCGGTGCGGGTGGCAGCGTCTCGGCGAGCACCGGGGCAGGCTCGGTCTCTGCGACAGGAGGCTGTTCGCGGCGCACAAGCCGCATGGCACGACAGTGCTTGTCGATGTCGATACGCTCGGCAAGGCTCTCGTCGTCGACGAAGACGATTGCTTCGTGCTCGCCGTTCTCCAGGCCACGCACTTGCGTGCCCTTCACCGGCGCGTGAGTCAGCTCTCGCGCCCATGCGCGTGCGCAGCCGAGCGCGCATTCCGCGGCGCCAGGTGCGTTTACGAAACGGATAACGAGTTCCACTTCAACCGACCTTTCGTGTCACGACGCGTGCGTCTGCCATCGAGTGCGACAGATGCCCCGTGTCGATGCCAACCTGTGCGTGGCCCTTGCGCTCAATCGTCGAAGGCCGCAGCGGGTTCATCGAGACGTCGGGCGGCCCGTGATCCGTGGTCTTCTGGAAGCGCTCGACGATGTGATCGAGCACGCCCTCACCAACCATCTTGATTGCGCCTGCGATGGGCAGCGCGTTCTCAATCAACGCATCGAGCGCCTCGGTCATCGCGCGCGCTGCAGCCGATTCGAGCTGCGGTGTGATCGCGAGGAAGTCGCGGTCTCGCGCTGCGAGATACCCGAGCTTCCGCGCGTTCGAGATCTCTTTCGGCCCGGTGTTGCCAGCGGGCGTGATCGTGATCCCGAAGGAGCCAGCGAAGAGTTTTGTGATCTCATCGAGCATCGGTGAGATCGTGTCGTGTCCGCCGCTGCCATCAGCTGCGGGGGGAGGCGGGGACATGGGTACCTCCGCTGCTCACGTTGTCTTGTTCGTGGCAGCCCGCGTGTCCGCGGTTTCGATGGTGCTACGCGGCAACTTCAACGGTGGCGTTCGCGACGCTTCCGCGCCACGCGCCCGTCTTGCGGCCGATGTGCGAGCTGTATCCGTGCGCTGACTTCCAGCTGCGATAGTCCGGGTCGAGCGGTGTGAGGTCGACGTCGAGTCCCTGCTCGTCGATGCGCCGCACGATCCACTCGCGCACCGCTCTGGCGGTCACTACGACGGCCCGCTCGTGGTCCCACGCCGACGATGCGAAGGCTGCGGTCAGTCGCTCGCGGACGTGGTCTCGTAGCTGCGGTGTGTCCTGGGCGAAGGGCCTGCCCTGCGCTTCGAGGACCTCGAGAAGGTGTTGGTTGCTCAGCCCGCTGTAGTGCGTGCCTGGTATCGCGAGTGACCAGTGAAAGCTCTGTGCGAAGTCCGCTGCGAGTCGCGCTGTGTCTTCGCGGCCGCGGCGTGGAGCCTGCCCACGAGCCTCGTCAAGCAGCGCCTGGAGTGCGTCCGCGCGGCGGTTGCTGCGCGCGACGCCGAGACCGAATCGCGTCTCTGCGACACTCGCGTCGCCGCGAAGCTCGCTGACCGTAAGCCCTTGCAGACCTTCGTCGCCAGAGACCTCGCGCAGCGGTGCGCGTGCTAGGAGACCGCCCGTGTAGCGCTGCGTGATCGAGCGGTCGTCTGCGTTGACGCGGATGCTGCCGACGGCGCTGCCGCCCGACGCGGACGATGCGCCAAAGAGCCGCGCCCACCAGCTACGGGATTGGCCGAGTCTCGGCGTCGCGAGGATCGATGGAGGCATTTGCACTCACTTGTGCCTTAGTGGCTGCAATCCTAGCCGCGATCGTCGCTGCGTTCGCCTCGCGCTGACCTGCGAAGTCCTCCGCGTCGGCCACGAGCATCGCTTCGATCTCTTCGCGCACTGCAGTCTGCTGTTCGTCGCTCAACACGATGCTCGCGTTGATCGCCTGCATCTGCGCCGCGATGCGAGCTGTCTTGCCGATCTCGAACGGTGCAGCAAGGATCTTCAACGCGCGATCGAGATCCGCGGTCAGGTCAGGCAGCGTGAAGCGCTTCGGGTACGTGACGGTGATCGCGTCGATGGGCTCGCCTGCGAGCAGTGCGTAGAGCCTGAGGCACGCGAGTTCGTCGCGGGCCAGGTTGCGCGCGAACCGAGCCGCGCGCTTATCGTAGTCGCGGCTCTTGATCCGCAGCGCTTCACCGCTCTGGGCCTGCGCACTCGCGTCGGCCGCCAGCTCGAGGCCCGCGCTGCGCATTGCGAACTGGAAGTCTGCCATCGACGACTCGCGCAAGTCCTTCGCCCACTCGCTCGACGGCTGGATCCAGCTCGGTGCGCCAGTCGATGAGTCGTAGCCGATGCCCTTGCTCGGTCCGATCGCCGCAGTGGTGTTCGCATCGAGCATGCCGCCCGTCGCCTTCATCGGGATCGCGAGCGTCGGGAAGCCTGCCTCGCGTGCGATCTGCTGTTCCCAGCTGCGCTTGTTATAGATGCACCGTGCGAGCATCGCCGCGTCTTCGACGAGCGAATCGCCCAACGGGTAGCGTGATGTCGTGTCACGCTGATACGCGAGGAAGCGCACCGGGATCTCGCCTTCGAGTACCGCGGGCAGCTCGCCCTCTTCGACGATTGTGCTGAACGAGCCACGCTGCTTCTCGAGGCCTCCGGTCGTGGTGATCGTGCCCTTGCGGACCTGCCACGCGCCGCGTGGATGCTGCTCGCACGCGCCGAGATAGACGCGCACGGTGACATCGCGGTCGCGGCTCATGCTATTCGCAGAGACGCTCTCAACGTACGGCTCGTCCACGTATGCGAACTCAGTCACGTGCCCGATTGCGTCGACGTCGACCCATGCCCACGCGGTCGGGTGGACCACGATGCAATACGGCCTGATCTTCGCGGCGAGTTCCTCCGCGCGGTTCTTCGCGGTGTTGACCTTCGGTGCGTCGATGATCGTCGCGAGGATCCCGTAGACGCTGGCCCATCGGGCCTTGTCCTCGGTCAGCTCGCCCCAGGAATTGCCTCGCAGGTCGACGTCGTCCATCTGCGCCGCGAGTCCGTCGCTGCCAAAGTTGCGCTGCACTTCGCCCGTACAGCCCTGTGCGTACGCGTCGACGATCAGCTGTACAGGATTCACATACGTCGCGAGCTGGCAACGCAGGTCGAACGAGCGGTCATCCTCGGCCGGGAACGGCACGAGGTAGCTGACGCGCGACGCGGTCGCATCGCGGAACATGCCAGAGACCTGCTGCCCGCTCTCGGTGATCGCCTGTCGCCACAAGAGCGACGCGTTCGAGAGCACGGTGGCGCTCGGGTTCGCCCACGCGAATCCGCCGCGGTACGCGTCGTGGACAAGAGTCCAACGGGCGCGGCGTGAATCGTAGTTGGCTCCAGTGGATTGCAATTAGTACTTCCTCAGCGCTGCGATTGCGTACCGTGCCGCGTCGACGCAATGGTCATTCTGCTTCGTCGGCTCTTCGACCGTGACGCCGCTGACCTCACGCCACACGTAGCCTTCGATCTCGCGGATGAACACCTGGCACGCGTCACTGACGATCAGGCCCGGTGACTTGTCTTGCCGTGGCAACAGCGCGATCGACACACGGCGTATGCCCTCGGCGACTTCGTTGTGCGCGTTCTCGACGACGGTCGGTGATATCGCGATGCGCAGTGCCTTAATATTTCCAGGCTCGCTTGGGTCTGCGGTGAAGCGCTCGATGGGCCCGAACTTCGACCGCAGCTCACGCGCGATCCTCAGCCACCCGAGGTCCGCCACGAGCGTCTCGGTGTGCACTTCTTCGTGCACTACGACGATCTGCCCTGTGCCTGTCTCGCCAACCACGAGCATGACGCCTGGGTTCGTAAGTCCCCAGTCCACGCCAATGATCACGCGGCGAAAGTTCCAGCGACCTGTGGGGCAGTGCCGCCGCACGATCTCCGCGTGCGCGACGACGTGCTCGCGTCGCGTGAAGCCGTCGTAGACGCGGCCCGCGAGGCTCTCGAACGTGCTCTCGTACTCCTGCCGGTACACACGCGCAGGCAGATCGCGCTTGGCCTCGGCTATGTCGGTCGCTGCGACGAAGCCGCCCTCTGCGGTCGTATACAGCCACGAAGACCAGCCCTCTTGCTTGGTCGCGCCGGTGCCGCGGTCGTAGAAGTCTTTGAGGTGGTTGTGCCCACGCGGCTTTCCGCAGAAGAGCACTCGGCCGCGATTGTCGGAGAGCGCAGGACGCAGCGACTTCTCCCACGCTGCGAGCTTCATGCGGCCGAACTCGTCGCACACGCAGGCTACGAGGCCAACGCCCTCGAGCGTTTCGGGATCGTCTGCGCCCTTGAGCACGATGCGTCGCGCTCCGGGGAGCGTGACCGTTAGCTCTGAGATATTAAAGCCAGTGCGAATGCCGCGGGTTGCATCGAGCAGAAGCTCCCATGCGATCGCCTTTGCCATCGCTCTGTACGGAGCGACGTAGTACCCGAGTGCCCCCGGCTTCGCGTTGATCACCTCGCTCAAGAGCCAGGTGATCGCGAGCACTGTCTTGCCGAAGCGCCGACCTGCGACGAGCACGCAGTACCTACTCGGGCAGCGAAGGATCTCGCCCTGGCGGCGCGTCAGCTTGTACTTCCAACGGATCGCCCTCGACGGCGATGATGAGGCTGATGTCGCCGGTTGGTGCATTGGTTCGGATTGCAGCGGTCTCAGCCTTCGTCTTGGCGCGAGTCGCCTGCTGCGACTTGCGTCTGTCCTCGCGATCCGCGAGGTTGATGCGTGTGTCCGTCATCTTCGAGAGCGCGTTCGCAAGCGCCGCGATGTCCTTCGGCTCAAGCGACACACCGGCGTTCGTCTCGGTCGTGAGCACGCGCTCGATGAAGGCAGCGACGCGCTGCACCTGCTTGCGTGCCTCGCGCAGCCCTCGCGCGCATGCGAGCGTGTGTAGCTGGACTCGCGTTGACTGGCCTCTGCGAATCAGTGCGCGTCTCGTCCCCGAGATCGTCGCGCCAATCGCCTCGGCTGCAGCGCTGTAGTTGCCCGTGCGTGCGTAGACCGTCGTGGCTTCCTCCAGCTGCTCTGGAGTGAGCGGGACTCCTCGTGCCATTCGGACTCGTTAGCGCTGCCCAGCGCCGTGCGGCGAAGCGAGCGCGGTGAGAGGACAGGCGACGTATCCGCGGGTGCGGACGCCCTTCGCTCGGGCGAGCGACGCGCTGCGGGCTAGGAGGCGTGAGTAGTCGGGCGCGAGGCGGCATCTCGCCGCAGTTTGCATTGTGCTGGCGTGTGACGCTGTGCACCGACGCCCGAGTCTGCTCGCGATGCCGCAACGCTGTCGAGGAGTGGGGCGTTCGGTCTTCGTGGGCAGGCTGGGAAGTCGGGTCGGTCGTATCGGCGATGGGACAAACTGATCCGCAGTCTCGCGCAGCTTGCGACCGCGACACGCCAATAGTTAGGCAGCAATCGAGTCGTCGACGAGTGCGCGCAGTGCGGACACTCGGACGCGGTACTGACCGCCTGGTGTTCGCGCCGAAGCGAGCCGCTTGAGGCTGCACCAGAGCCGCACAGTGTTCGCGGCGACCGCGATTCCGTGGTCGGCAAGCCACCTTGCAGCGGCACTCGTGGACATCGACGGATCGCTCGTTAGGCTCACGCGTGTACCTCTCCGAGTCTGGTAATTTAAAGTATCCTGATGGCGCGTTTGGCGGCAAGGGGGAACATTGGCGCGTTTGGCGAGCATGGCTGCAAAGCGACCGTTCACTTGCCATTCTCATACGCCCGCGTCGCCTCATCGAGCAATCGTCTACCTAGTCGTCCAGGTGCACCGCCCTTGAGAATTCTCGACGGGTCCTCTCGCCACTTCTGTCGAATCGCAGGTGTCGCGAAAGCCATGCCGACCTCCTCCGCGCGCGCTTCACGCTTTGTCCGTTCGGCGTACTTTGCGCCGCGCTCCACGCCACGATCGAGAAACGCGAACCGCAAGACAGCACAGTGCATCCGACCCGCCTCCGTCGCACGAAGCCCGTCGACTCGCTTGTGAATCTCGACGGCCAACGCATGCTCCCGTGCGTGGTTGTCGACCGAATCACTGCGCCCGTTTCGCGCGGATCCACTACGGACCGTGGGCTCTGTGGACGCGGCGTGTCCCTCGATCGCCGGCAGGAACCGCGCGAGCAGTGGCATGTCTATCTCGACGCTCCACTCCTTCGGCACTTCCCGCCTGTTGCGCTCCGGCTGCGGGTCCAGGCGCTTCGTCACGCTGGCGGTGCGTTGCGGAACAGGCAGCGTCTTGTGCTCGTCGGCGACGTAGTCAACGCCGCACAGTGCACACTGCGAGATCCGGTGGCGCCGCGCGACGCGAATGGCAGCGAGGCAGCCGGGGCAGTCGGGCGCGGTCACGACACACGCTCCTCCGCGCGCATAAGCACGACGTCGATCGCGGCAATCTCTGCGAGCACAAAGCGCACCTCGCCAGGCACGCGGAACTCAAGCATCGTCGCGTGCTCGACGAGCCAGTCGCGAACAAGCACGAGCGCTTCGTGCAGTCGGTCTCGATCGGTGACTCGCGCGTCGCGCGCTTCGTCCGCCAGGCCGCGCGCAGTCGCAGCGTCGACGCTCTCGCGAATGCCGCGCTCCTCGAGGAACGAGTCGAAGCTCGAGCCGACGCATGTGCGCAATTTCTGCACGCTCTCGCTGGCGCTATCCGCCTCGCCAGCGGCCTCCCGCGGCGCGCTCGCAGCGATAGCGGGCGCTGGCTCCGCTGGCACGGGCGCGGCCTCCTGGCGCGACTGCGTGGCTATCGCGGCGCTGCGTGCCTCCAGCTCGCGGACTCGGGCGAGTGCGGCGTCGCGCTCGGCGACCACGCGGCGGATCTCGCCGGCGATGTACTCGGCTGGGTCCACTCGCCGCTGTTGAAGATCGATCATCACCACTTCCTCGCCAGCGCAAACATCGCCGAGAGCACGGCTCTGGTAGTCAAGCCGATCGCAATGGCGGCGCACGTCTGCTGGTACGTCATCGCTTCCATGTGCAGCGCCTGCGCCATTGTGTTCCACACACAACACACGAGCGCAGCGACGACGGCCAAAACAGCAGCCACCGAGCAGAACACCACCGTCCACTCCAGCACTTCCCTGCCTAACGAAAAGTCTTCCATCACGCTCCTGCCTTCCGTTCAATCCGCACACGCACGCCGAACACCGGCGCGATCTCTCTCGCGTATCGCCACTCCGCTTCGTCAGTCGGGGTTGCCGCTCATTGCCGCATGATCGCCACATCCGAAAAGATCTGGGCGGAGTACCTCCGCGAAACGGAGCATTGAGGGAGCCATGGGACACAAGCGCTGGGCGGACATTAAGAAGGGCAAGCTCTCGCCAGAGCAGGAACGCGAGGTCGACGAGGCCGTACGCCGCGAGTCCGTTTCGATCACGTTGCGCGAGCTGCGTGAGGCCGCAGGCAAGACGCAGGTTGAGACGGCGAAGATTGCCGAGATCACGCAAGCGGAGCTGTCGCGCTTCGAGGCGCGCGACGATCGAAAGATCTCGACGCTTCGACGCTTCGTTGAGGCCCTCGGCGGCCGGCTCGAGATCACGGCCGTGATGAACGGGAAGCGTGTCCTGTTGGAAGCCTGAGTGCTAATGTGCAAATTCTGCACGCTCGCATTCGCGCCAAGATGGCCTGTCCGTGGCCGCGTCGGGCCGAGCGTGTCGATATAGCGCCACGCCTGCGAGCGCGCCTGCTTGGTGCCGTCCCGTGGCGGCGCGGCTATGCCGGCCATCACGCTTCCGCCTTTCGCTCGATGCGCACGCGCACGCCGAACATCGGCGCTAGCTCTCGTGCGTACTTCCACTCCGCTTCGTCGTCGTCGCCGTCGTCGATGCCCGCGGCGCCTCGCGCGTTGGGCAGCCACTTCGCGATCGTGTCGCGGCAGAACTTCATCGATATGCACGCCGCATCGCTGTCCATGCGCTTCGGTCCCAGTCGCGTCATCGTGATCACGTACGTCGGTCGCAGCGCATCACGCACTTCGCGCGGCACCATCGCCGCGAGCACGCTCGATGTCGTCGACTTCTGCTCTTGCTTGCGATCGGTCAGCTTCCAGCGATTGCCGCGTACGTTCATCTCGCTGTACGTGCGCACCGGTAGATCAATCTCGAGCACGTAGCCGACGACGCCGCGCATGAGCCCGAGGAACGCGTCGCCCTCGGCAAACACCGGCGTGATGCGCGCAGCCTGCGGTAGCAGCGGCGTCTGCTTTCGCGGCTTGCGTGCGCGCTTCATCGACGGCGCGAGCTTGCGTGCCGCGCTCACGTGCTCACCCCGCTCCAGCGCATCGCGCCGTGGTTTCCTGGCGCGGATCGACGATGCGTGCCGTCGTGTCCAGGAGCCAGCTCACAGCGGCGTTCTTGCGTGGTCGGATGCAGCGACGGGTCTGTCTCTGGGCAGCGTTCACTCTTCTCCGCTGGCTTACTCTGCTGCGTCACGGTCGGCCTCGCTCCAGTTGTGGTCGTACGGCGTTTCACTGCGTTGCTCTCCAATGTCCTCGAAGCGCGTCGACTCGCGCACGAAGCGCACGAGCGCGGTGTCGGTCGGCCCGTTCTTCTGCTTCGCGATGATGAACTCCGCGCTCAGCTGGTCGGCGTGTGGGTCGTACATCGCGTCGCGGTACATGAACGCGACCACGTCGGCGTCCTGCTCGATGCTTCCGCTGTCGCGCAGGTCTGAGATCTTCGGTCGGTGATCCTTCACGGTGCGTCCTTCCGGTCCGCGATTGAGCTGCGCGAGTGCGACGATTGGCACACCGAGTTCCTTCGCGAGCGCTTTGAGACCGCGCGAGATGCGTGCGACCTCTCGCTCACGCGAGGCGCTGTCGTCGCGGTCCGAGAGCATGAGCTGCAAGAAGTCGATCACGATGAGATCAAGCCCGTGCTTGAGCTTGTGTGCGCGTGCCTTGCGTCGCAGCGTCGCGCCCGATAGTTCGTAGCCATCGTCGAAGTGCAGCGGCAGCCGGAACAGCGATGCACCTGCGCGCGTCAGCCGATCGAACTCGCGCTGGTCGACGGTGCCCTTTTGCATCTTGGCAACGTTGACGCTTGCGTTCATGCACAGCAGCCGATCGCCAAGGTCTTCCTCTTTCGTCTCGAGCGAGAAGAACAGCACGCTCTTGTTCGCGAGCGCGGCGTTCACGCACCACCGCGTGACCATCGACGTCTTGCCGCTCGATGGGCGACCGCCGACGACGATGAGTTGCCCTGCTCGCATCGGGTTCAGCACGGCGTCGATCGCTTCGAATCCGGTGACAACGCCCGGCATCGATGCGCCGTCCATGCGTGCCTCGATGCGTGCGAACGCGCCTTCGACCATCGCGCTCACGTGCGTCGGGCCCTTCTCGCTCGAGCGCGACGACGCGACCATCGCGAGCTTCGCCGCGGAGTCCGCGAGCTTCTCGCCACGAGCGCCGCTTTGCGCTTCGGCGATGAGCCGATGCGCATCGAGGATCACGCGACGTGCGATCGCAAGCTCTGCGATTAGCGCCGCGTGCCGTGCGACGTGCGCCGTCGTCGGGATCTCGTCGGTCAGGTCGCTGATCGCGCCTTGTCCGCCGACGCCCTCAAGCCTGCCGCGTGAGCGCAGTTCTGCGCCGAGGGTCACCGGGTCGACGGGCTCGCTGCGAGCGAAGAGCGCGGCCATCGCGGCGAACATGTGCGAGTGCGCCGCGTCGTGGAAGTCCGCGGCGGTGACTACGCCTTCGATCTCGACCCAGGCGGAGTTCTCGAGCAGCACCGCGGCGAGCACTGAGCGCTCCGCAGGGGCGTCGTGCGGAAGCGGACTAGCCATTGGCTGCCCTCATGGCTTCGCGGGCCCTGCGGGCCTTGTCAGCGATGGCGGACCGGTCCTGCGCCGATGGCATCGCCGATGTGTTCGTGTGCACCGCGGCGATCTTTGGTCGAGCCTTTGCCTTCCACCCTCGCGCAGCTTCGAGCGATCGGATCAGTCCGCGGGCTGCGATGCCTCCGCCGCCATCGTGCTTGCCCAGCAGCGTGCGCATGTTCCAGTCGCCGTCCCACCAGGTCGCTGCGCCGGCCTTGACGCATTCGCCAAGGGCAACGAAGTCGGCGAGTGCAAAGCCCTGTCCGGCAAGCGAGCGAAGCACTGCTGCCCACTCGCGTTCGTCCGTGCCGCCCATGGCAACCGAGATTCCGCCGGCTGCTAGCGCGTCGCGGGCCGCCCAGTCGTCGATGGGTCCGCGAACGATCGGGCGCTCGACGGTGATCTCCCCGGCGTCGCTGTCGTCGGCCTTGCTCTCGTCGTCGCGCGCGTCGGATCCACTCCGATCCTCTCCGATCCCTTCGGATCCTATCCCACCAGGAGCCCTCGTCGAGGGCTCGTCGAGGGCTCGTCGAGGGCTCGGCGAGGGCTCGTCGAGGGCTCGTCGAGGGCTCGCGGGGGTCGCGCTACTTGACTCGTCCGGCCCGGGGCACTTCGGCTTTGAAGGCTTGTCTATGCGCTGGTGTTTGTTGAAGTTACGCAGCAGGCAGTCGTCGGCCTCGCTCTCGTCGTCGCGCGCGTCGGATCCACTCCGATCCTCTCCGATCCCTTCGGATCCTATCCCACCAGGAGCCCTCGACGAGGGCTCCTCGAGGGCTCGTCGAGGGCTCGGCGAGGGCTCGTCGAGGGCTCGTCGAGGGCTCGTCGAGGGCTCGGCGAGGGCTCGTCGAGGGCTCGTCGAGGGCTCGTCGAGGGTCGCGCTACTTGACTCGTCCGGCCCGGGGCACTTCGGCTTTGAAGGCTTGTCTATGCGCTGGTGTTTGTTGAAGTTACGCAGCAGGCAGTAATCCTGACCGCGAACCGTGTAAAACTGGACGACGTTGGCTTCGATGAGTTCGCGCAGCGCCATCGCGACTCGGTCCCGGGTGTTTGTTGACCCGTCTGGGGCGCCCCAGAATACCTGGCCCATGAGGTACCGAGTGTCAGCGCGGAGCCGTCCTGAGTCGTCCGCGAGGAGGATCATTCCAGTAAACAGCCTGAACGCCCCGTCGGACAATTCGGCAATGCGGGCATCCTCGAGCATCTCTGGCTTGATCGATCGAATGCGGCCGCTCACAAAGCACCTCCAACGATGGACCGCAGGGCAATGCGCAAGCGCTCGACCTGTTGCCGATTAAGTTTCGAAGCTAGCCGCACGATCTGCGCGACGGGATCAGATTTCTGATCAAGCATCTCGCGCACACGTTCGTTCACCTCGCGCTGCACTCGCGGCTTCTCAAGCTCCATTGCTGGCCGCGTCGTGGAACGCACCGCCTCGGTCACTTCTGCGATCCGCGCCGCCTGCTCGGGCGATGGACGGTCAGGGCCCAGCTTCGCCGCGACCTTCTGCCCAATGAGCCCGTCGCGATACAGCTGCTGAATCGGCTGTGGTGCGCGGAGGATTGCGCGGAGCAAAGGAGCGGTGTGATCACGTGTAAACTCCGTCGACTCGGTAGACGTTGTTTTGTTCCCTCTGCCTGGCCCCGCCTTTGGTTCCTGCGCTGGCCTCACCGTCTCCAGCTGCACCGCGCGTTTGCCGTGAAGGGCTTCGAGGTACGGGACAATCTCGGTGTATGGGCGGCCAAGGCCCCACGGCTCTGCGGCCTCGCAGAATTCCTCGAAGGTCTTGAACCGTCCGCCGTCCTGGCGGTTCATTAGCGTCCACGCGCGGTGCTCCTGGCAAAGGCGGACGTAACCCTCGAAGCGCTCTGGCGCCTTTGGGAGATTTTTCACAATCGACTGCATCTCGAGGCGCACCCGCTGTGCCCACACCTCCGTACCAATTGGTGCGTTGACGACTTCGCCGCCTGGATCCGAGAATGCCCTGGCGTTCATGTGCCGGTGCCTTCTTCGACTTCGGAGACGAGGAAGTTCAGCACGCGCTGAAGCTCTGAAACTCCCATCTCCTCGCGTGACTTCCCGAAGTGCCGAAGCAGCATCTTGTTTGTCGTGCCGAATTGGAAAGCCCGCTGCCTATCGCGTGCAGTGCATACGCCCTGAATCTTCTTTCGCAGGCTCGCTTCGTCGTCGACCGGCGGCGCCACTGGCGGTGCCGTGTTTGATGGAGCGAGGGAGAACCACGTTCGGACCGCACGCATGATGTCTTCGGCTGGAGCGTGTGCGAGCGACGGCATCGACTTACGGACTTCCTCAACGCGGCGCGAATCATCGGAACTCATACGGCCATCAAAGGTGCCGTGTGAGATTGACCCCTCGTCAGCCCCCAGAGCTGCGAAGATCGATTCCTGCCGCGGCGCAGCGGCTGACGCTGGCGGATCGCGTTCGTCGCGCTCGCGAATACCGTCGGCTTGTTCCGCCTTCATCCGATCAACGACCTCGCGCATGCGAATGTCGTCAGGCACAAACACGAAGGCGAACTGGCGTGCGTACTCGATCCCGGCCGCCGTTGCTTTGTAGTCAACTCGCGTCACACGAGCGAACGCTTGTTCCAACCACGGCACTGATCGAGTGTTGGTCAGACAGAGAAGGTGCGAACAGTCCGGAACGTCGAGCCCCTCGTATGCCATGCCGACGGTAACAAGCACCTTGCCGCGCTTGCCCTGTCGGAACTGCTTCAACGTTCGCTGCGAGTCAGCATCCTCGGAGATCGCGAGTGCGACCTGAACGCGATAGACCGAAGCGATGAACTCCCGCACTTCCTTCGCGTGTGTCTGGTTCGCGCAGATAACGATCGCTCGTGACGGGTAGACGTTGGCCGAGTGCGCCATCCAGTGATCGAGACCGCGTCGCAGGAACGCTTCGCGGTACTCAGTCCGCCCGAGAAACGTCGCGATGACTTTGCTAACGTCTTCGTCTAGGGCTTTCGAGATCTCGACGCGGCGCTCCTCACCACCGTCGCAGAAGTGCGCCCATCCATCTACATAGGTGAAGTGGATCGGCAGGACGGACCGCTCCTTGAGAGCATCACGTCGTTTGTACTCGACATGAACAGCCGGAAACCGGCGTCCGTCGCGTTCGGTGTAGTCAATGAAAGGAATTGGTTCGCCATCGTGGCGCTCGATTGTGCCGGTCATCAGCAGAACGTGAGCAGCCCGGTCGAACAGCGGACGGATCGCGCGTACCCAAGCGCGGCCATCTGCGTCTGCCATATGGTGCGGCTCGTCGAGCACCAGAAGATACTTGCCGCGATCAAGTTCGTCCCGATGCAGCTCAGGGCATGCAGAAACGCCTTGATACGTGGTTGTGTACGCGATGCAGCCAAGCGCCTCGTCTCGAATGAGCGGCGGCGTGTTGTCCGCACGACGAGCGCGGAATGCTGGATTGTGCTCCGCATCCCAAAAACCCTCGGCTGCCTGCGCCGCGAGTGAGGTGCGGGGCGTGACCCAGCACACCCGATCGGCAATACCCTGTTCAATCAGAACGCGAGCGAATACCGCCGCAGCCAATGACTTGCCGCCGCCGGGCGTCACTTCGGCGACCGTGACTCGATCCTTCGTCCGACCGCTCGCGATATCGGCAGCGCGCTCGCGAAGATCCTGCTGATGCTGACGTAGCTCCCTCGGCATCGTGGCCCCTTTCTTCAAGTTGCATCGACCGCAGAGCGCGGCCATTTCGTGAACATTCGTGCGCCGCGTAACCGTCCACGGCTTCGTGTGATCTGCGTGCCATCCGGCCTGCAGATCGACGCCGCAGCGCTGGCAGTGACCGCGTGCAGAGATCCAGAGCGCGGCGCGTAATCGCTTTGACGTAAGAGCCCTTCCACTCACTTCGCTCGCCTCCCGTTCGCTGCCCGCACCGAGGCCCACGCCGCCTGCACATCGGCCGCCGTCGCCAAAGCTCCGCCCATCACGAGCGCACGCTGCGCAGGCACACGGATCGCGTCCGCGAGCTGCTCTGCGCGCTCGTGTTTCACCAGTGAGCGGCTCTGTCGCCGCTCGCGTCTCCGCGCTTGCAGCGCTTGGCGGGCGCTCATTGCGCGACCCGCAATTGGCACCATGCCTGAACAATTTCGGTTTGGCAGGAGGCGCTGAAATTTTGTGTTCGCGTCATTGTCGACAGAACACCCGCCGCACTGCTGCGACACGACGAATTTGCCGAGGATTCGTGCTGTTCGCGTGCGTCTCGTGGTGCCGCGTTGAGTTGACAGAAGCTCGTGCTTTTTGTTGCGCTCACTTCTCCACCTCCGGTCCTTGACGCTTCGCGTTATGCTTCGCGGTGTCCTCGCGCCGGCAGGCGATGCACTTGCGCTGGCCGTAGTGCCCGAAGGCGACGTAATCGCCGTACTCGTGGCCTCGAGCGCAGTGCGTTCTCGCCAGACCGCGAGCGCGTGCGGCCTCGAGGCGCTCGGTGCTGATGCTGTTGCTCGCAAGCGTGCTGCCCACGCTGACCGCTGCCGCGCCTGCGGCTGGCCGACGCGTCAAAGCAACGGGATTGTTTGCGAGGCTCGTGTTTCTCGGCGGCGACGCACCAACGCGCTCGAGTACGCTGTGCCCCTGCGAGCAATCGCGGCATAGCGCCAGCGTCTCTGACTTGCTGATGCTCTTGCCGTCGCCGTTGGTGAGTACCCGGCTATCGCGCTGGCGATCAGCGCACACACCGGCGCGGCAGATCACCCTTAGCTGCACGCAGCGAATGCGATCCGATCGCGAGGTGAGCGCCTCGGCTGGAACCCATTCCAGCTCCGCGCTCACGAGTGCACCGCCGCTTCGAGCGCATCGACAGCTAGCAGCAAAGCTGCGACGCGTCCGGGCTCGGCGATCGCACGCATGCCGGGCGTGAGGCCCTCGAGTTCGTGGACGTCGATCAAACAGTCGTAGACGGCCTTAAACTCTGGCGTGTCCCAGCGGCTATGGCCGTCGGTCTTCGCGCGATGGATCGCCTCGCGCGTGTGGCGCACTGCGGCGTTCGCGTTGTTCGGACGCGGCGCTGGTGCGAGCTGTGGTCTCACGCCGACGCTCCGTTCCCGGACCGCATCGCGCTCATCTCGATCTCGTCGAGCAGGTCTTCGAGCTGGCGAATCTTCGCGCTCAGTCGCGTGAGCACAGCGCGTGCGCCCGGGACCTCGTTGAGCGTGAGCTTGTGGTCCGTGAGCGACCGCGCGAGTTCGGCGATCGCGTCCGTGCAGTGCACGAGCCCGCTCGTGCACGCGCCCAGCACCGCGAACGCGAGCATCACGACGCGCACCCGCACACGCGCCCGTCGCGCGCGTCGCCGAGCACCACGGCCGAGCCCGCGTCGCCGCAGCGACGGCACTGCGGCGCGTCAGTGAGATTGCGCATGGCCGCGCTTGCACCAAGTGCGATGCGCGGCCCATGGTGCGACTGCGTCGAAGCGAGCGCGTGATGCGAGCGCGACGCCAGCGGAAGCTGCGTGAAGCGGGGGTGCATTTAGGCTGCCTTCTGGGCGAGCACGCCCCATTCGCGAACAGGGATTCCGTAGAGCCGCTCGACCGCGAGCGCGTCGATCACCGATGGCGCGTTGTCCATGAGGCAGTCGCGGGCCGGCGCTGGCGTCCTCGCGAGGATGCACGGATCCGCCACGCCGAACTCGACGAGCCGCGCCAGGCGTTCGGCAGCAACGCTGCGAACCATGCGGCCAGCCGGGATCCATGCGACACGCCTGCGGCCACCGTCGCCGAGCACGATCTCGCGGCCGATGCTGCGGATGGACGCAGGCAGCGCGTTGCAGCTCGCGACGGTCTCGAGGCGCAGCGCGTCCGCCATCTTGAGCACGCGTTCCGACGGGGCGAACCACTCGCGGCCGATGAGTTCAGCCGCGAACATGTCGTGGAACATCCGCTCGACCCACTCTTCGCCGGGCCACTCAGCGATGGTCTTCACAACGCAGCCACGCAGCCTCGCAAGCGTGACCACCCGCGAGTGCACGTGGTGCGCGCGTCCGATCTTGACGGCGCCATCGGCCGCCTGCGCGAAGTAGACACTCATTCGCCGCATGCCTTCGCCGCGGTTGATGCGTCTTCATCAGCAACACGCTGCGCATTCGCCACAGCCTCTCGCTCGCCGCTGATGAGCCATTCGTCTGGCGCGATCAGAGCAAGCGTCGCGATGACGTCGCGCAAGAACAGCTTTGGGCGGCTCTCGCCCACGAGCCATTCGCTGACGGATGGCTGCGAGATTTTGAGCTGTCCAGCCAGCCACGCCTGGCTTCGGCCTGTTCGCTCCAGATACGCCTTGAGCCGACGACGGCCCTCGGTGTCGTACTTCATGATCGAATAGGTATGCATTTGCCACTTGATCGTCAAGCCGAAACTACAGGCTTACCTATCGATCGGTCAGCTGGCGGGTGTATGTTCGTCGTGTACGATGCTGGTCGGTACCGGGTTGTTACCGCGTACCAGATGTCCCATGAAAAGGCAGAGTCCGCTCTTTCTCGGTGGGTACCCAGGCGATCAATCTGATGAATATTACTCCAGAAGAGTTTCTCCGCAGTCTCGAAGAGAGCGTCAGGGAACTTCCCAGCGTGCTCCGAGAGTGGGACCAGATCGACGGAGACTTGCGCGTCGAGTACGCAGACCAGCTCGCGTGGCTGCTCGACCACGAGCAGGAGGCGCTCGAACGCGCACGCAAGCACGGCAACGTTCGTCAGTGGCCGACCGCGATGCGTCTCGCCGTGGCGAATCGCGTATTGTTCGATCTCGCGGATGTCATCCGTGAAAAGATGGGCATTCGTGTCGATGGCCTAACGCGCGGCCTGACCGCCTCCCCGCACGGCGCGGATGCTCGGGCCGCCGACGAGCCTCAGCTGGCGATGGCAATTTGATGCGTCGGCACTGTGTCGATCGCAATGGCAGCGCGTACTTCAAACCCTGCGTTGCCGTCGGGACCTAGCTTCCCTGTCTCGACAACATCGACGACCGCGATCTGAAGTCGCAGAAGATACTTCTGCCCGTCCTCTGCCGTAACTTCAACGACAGTCGGCATCCCACTCGAGCTTGAGAACGGAATCGATTTCGGCTCGCTCATCGTGTACCCACCTCCATGGTGCCATCCAACGACGTGTCGAGGTACACGAATCGCAAAAACTCATGGACTGGCCGGCGCGGTCGCGCTTGCGCTGCGGCGCAGCCGGCGCAAGATTCTGCGTGAGCTTGGTGCTGATGTTATGATCACCAGGATACTTCGAGCATATGCTGAACATATGGAGAGTGCGCCATGCCTCAGCCCATCCATTTCGACGAGACAAAATTCCAAGAGCTAATGCTCTACATTGCGAAGAAGTGCGAAGCAGATGGCCGCTTCGGTGCGACCAAGCTCAATAAGATTTTGTTCTTCGCTGACTTTAGTTCTTACATGGAACGTGGCGTGCCGATCACCGGCGCTGACTACCAGAAACTCGAGCACGGCCCAGCACCCCGTCATTTGATCGCTGCGCGGAATGCCCTTGTTGCAAGCGGCGCTGCGCACGAGGTCTCGCGGGCGATGCTGACGCGCTCTCAGCGTCGGCTGGTTGCGACGCGCGATCCAAACCTCTCTCTATTTTCCGGCGAAGAGATCGCGATCGTAGACCGCGTCATCGATGACCTGCGCTCGATGACCGCTCAAGAAGTCAGCGATCTTTCGCACGAGCTGCCGGCGTGGAAACTTGTAGATGTCGGCGAGAGCATTCCGTACTACTTGGCTCTGATTTCGAAGGAGCCGCAGCCGCTGACTGACGACGAGGTTGCATACGGTCAGACGGTCGCTGCGCAGATCAACGCCGCCGCCTAGATGCGCACCATCGTTGAGCAGCCGCCTGACATCCAATGCCCAATCTGCGGGTCGCCTGACGTCGACCAACAGAACGAAGTTCGCACGTATGCTCCGCCGTTCGGCACGCCACACACCTACTCAATCGAGATCGCTCACTGTCGTTCGTGCGGCGAACGCGGCGACTTCCGCGGCAATGGAAGTAAGGCTGCAGCAGCAGCGATTGAGATTGCAGACCGAGAATCACTTGATGCGATTCTAGGCTCGCTTGCAGCTGACGGTTTTTCTATGGCGTACATCGAACGCGCGTTGCGATTGCCTGCTCGAACGGTGGCGCGGTGGAAGACCGGCGAGTATTCCAAGGCCGGGCTCGCACTGATGCGAATCGTTCGCGCGGTGCCGTGGATCTTGGAAGTAGCTGACGCGAATTTTACGCAGCGTGCAGTCAGCGACGCGCTGCTTCCGGCCGCGGTCGATGCACTACGTCGGCGCGCGCTTGCCGCACCCGATCTCGGGCCCGAGCGTGTATCGCCGAATCGCGCACCTCGCGCTCGCTGAGCATGGGCTCGACCCGCTCGGGGATCCGGAGCAGCTGGCGCTGGCGGAGGGCCTGCGGGTCTCGTGGCGCGGCGCGAAGGCCGGTTGCGGCATCCACGTGCCTGGGCGCGTCGTCGTGCGCTGGGACGGCGACGCACGCGAGCGCGGCCTCGTGATCGCCCACGAGCGCGCGCACCACCACCTGCGCCGCTACGGGGCGCCGCTGGCGAACGAGAGCGACGCCTGGCTAGTGACGCTCGAGCTCGTGCTCCCGTGGCGCGAGCGAGCGCGGTGGCCAGAGGCCAGGCATGCGCCCGAATGGCTGATTGGGGTCATGGGCATGCGGAAAGCTGCGTGAATTCGATATGGAAAGGTGAACCAAATAAAACGACCCAGCGATCCTTGACAGTCAACAGGTAAGCCTGTACATTCGCTCCACCGCAGCAGGCACTCAGCCGCCGCGATGGAGCAGCCATGAACCTCTCGAGCACAGTCAAAGCCTTCGCGAAACTCGGCATCGAGGTGTCGCTGTGACCGGCCCGCTCGTGATCACGCAGCACGTGTGCGCGGCGTGCGAGTCCGAGATCGTCGCGAGTGCGCACGCCGTGTGCGACTCGTGCGAAGACCGCTGTGAGCACTGCGGGCAGAGCACCGACGAGTGCCCGTACGAGTCGCCTCTGGATTGCGAGGAAGCGGACGCCGCGGACTACGGCGGCGAGTGCCGCGCGGAGTCGCTGCGAGAGATGGACGGTGCGCTGTGATCGCGCTGCACATGGACGCGCTCGAACTCGCGCGGCAGTTTCACCGAAGCCTGGTCGTGCAGTGCGACGAGGCATTGGACCTCGACGAGACAGACCGCGCGCATCAGCTCGAGGACGCGGCTGCGTTGCTCGCGAAAGCTGAGGCGTGCCTCTCGGGAAAGCTGGAGCGCACGGAGCCGATGCGTGCGCCGTGGGTTGAAGGGCTGAGGGCACGCTCGTGAGCGCGAGCGAATCGAACTATTCGGAATGGCCGAATAGTTGCGGCGTAAGTGCGCGCTGCGACGCAGCGAACGACAACGCGGACGACTGGTGGCTCAACGGCGTGCAGCTGCTGGACCTGGGGCCGCCGATGGCGCGGTGGGGCGTGCGGATCAACCGGCAGTGGAAAGCGCCACGGGCGCAGATGGGACGTGTGTGATGGCGACGAACGGGATTCAGATTCACGAACACCTAAGTCTCCTACCGCACCTCGGAGAGGTACAGGCGCTCGCGAAGTCGGCTGCGTCGACTGGCTTCTACGGGATGACCCCCGACCAGGCGCTGATGGTCATGATGCGCGGCATGGAGATGGGTCTCGGCCCGTCGACGTCGCTCTCAATGTTCGACGTAATCAAGGGCAAGCCCGCGCTCAAGGCCGACGGCCACGTTGCTCTGTGCGTGCGAAAGCAGGAGATCTGCGAGTACTTCACGTGCGTCGAAAGCACCGACAGCGAGGCTGTCTACGAGACCAAGCGACGCGGCGCACCAAAGCCTGTTCGGTTCTCGTTCACGATTGCGGAAGCGACGCGCGCTGAGCTTCTCAAGAACGACACCTGGCGCAAGTACCCGAAGACGATGCTGCGTCGGCGATGCGCCGCGATGCTCGCGCGCGACGTGTACCCAGATCTTTGCGGCGGCCTGCACTCGGACGAGGAAGTGCAGTCATTTGCCGATGAGCCAGCGCAACGCGAGCCCGTGCGCGCCACGGTCACGCAGGCCGCGCCGGTCGTTGACGTCGCTGGCGACATCGCGCAGTGGACAAAGCTCTTCGCTGAGTGCGAGACGGTGGCGGATCTCTCGGCGCTCGGGCTCGAGCTGCGCAAGGAGCCCGAGGCGATCTCGAAGCACCCGCCGTTGCGCAAAGCGTTCGCCGATCGTAAGCGCGTGCTCGAAGGCCGAGAGCCTCCGCCCAACGGCGGCGGTGCACCGAAGCCAGACGTCGTGGTCGCGACCGAGGCACGCGGCGACGCGTACGAGGGCGAGGACGCAGCGACACAGGCGGTCGCAGTCGCAAGCGGCCCGACGCTCGCGGAGCAATGGGACGCAGGCACGGTCTCGCGTGAGACCTGGCGGGCGCACCTCGCGACGAAAGACGCGGCGCAGGCCGTGGCCAATAGCTACGCCGCACACGAGCACCGCTTCGGCCGCGACAATAAGAAGAGCGTGTTCCGCGGCGTCGCGCTTGATCGGACGCGCGCCCTTGGCGTCGACGATGCCGACGCGTCGGGGATGTTCGACAAGGCGATCCGCGCGCGTTCGGCGAAGCAGGTCGCGGCGTGAGCAATCAGCCAACAGGCCAGGCCGCGAGACCGACCGCGTCAGGCATTAGCCGCGCCCACGCGTGCCCAGCGGCGTACGCATTGCCTGCGACGTGGGAGGAATCAGGCCCAGCGGCTTTGCGCGGACAGCACGGCCACACGTTCCTTGAGGCGCTGCAGTCGACCACGCGCGAGGCAGCGCTAGCCGCTGCACCCGAGGACCTGCGTGAGCAGCTCGCGGCACTCGACGTGAGTAACGTCGCCCGTGGCGATGCGGAGGTCGGGTTCGCGGTCGACGTACCCACCAATCAGGCAAGACCGCTTGGGCACATCAGCGGCCGAAAGTACCCGACGCTTGCGTTGAGCGAGATTGGCGGCATCGCGGATCTTGTGGTCGATGGCGGTAGCGGGGTGATCGATTGGAAATTCGGCAACATCGACTACGTCGAGCCTGCGGCAGACTCGCACCAGCTCGCGTTTCACGCGCTTGCTTTGTCGCGTGTGCACGGCCTCGATAGTGTTCGCGTTGCGATTGCGCACGTCGACCTCGACGCATCACGCATCACCTACGACTGGCACGAACATGACGCGATGTCACTCGAGTGGATCGCGAACGATTTGCGCGAGATCCACGCGAGCGTACGGAAGGCTCGCGAGCAATTAGCCGCTGGCGTCGTGCCGCAGACGAACCCAGGCGCGCACTGCAAGTGGTGTCCTGCGGCGAAGGCGTGCCCATCGATGGCTAACGACGCGCGTGCGCTCGCGACCGTGGCCGAGTCGACGTGGATGGCGCGCGTGAACACCGAGCTTGACGAGCCGGGCGGCATTGAGCGCTGGCACCTGCGGCTCCCAATCCTACGCAGCATCGTCGATGCGATCAGCGATGAGGTGCGGGCGCGGGTGAAGGTCGAAGGCCCGATCGCGCTCGCCAACGGCGGCACGCTCACGATCGAGAAGCGCACGCGTTCGAGCACGGACCACAAGGCCGTGTTCGCCGAACTCGTCGCGGCGGTCGGTCCCGACGCAGCCGAAGCGATCGCGGCGCAGAGCACGAAGACCACGCACTACGAGCAATTAACAGAGCGCAAGGCGCGCAAGGGAACGACGACGTGACAGAGCAAAAAGAATTGGCGATGCACTTCCAGCGACTCGCGGAGACAATGCTCTCGATCGCGACCGCGCTCAACGGCGGCAAGCCTCTCGCTGCGGCGAACGGCACCGGCTACGCATCCGTTGCTGCTGGCGTGATCGCGGATGATCGCGAGCTGGACTCGGACAAAGGCGACCCCGAAGTCCGCAAGGATCCGAAGCGCTGGAACGGCGAGTCGATGGTCGGACGTCGCTACAGCGAGTGTCGAAGCGAGTTCCTTGAAGTACTCGCCTCGTTCAAAGAATGGAGCGCTGCGAACCCGCGCGAGGGCGCGGACCCGAAGTACGCTGACTATGACCGCCGCGATGCTGCGCGCGCTCGCGGATGGGCACGGAGGAACGGCGGCAAGAGCATGCCCGCAACGGCCGCGCCCATGACGCCGCCGTTCGGTAGCGATCAAAGCCTCGAGAGCCATGACGGCATGCCCGACGACGGAATCCCGTTCTGACCCTGCCGCCAGGACCGGCGCGTAGGCGCGGTCGTCCCAGGTGCGAGCCCTGGGCGGTCCTCCAACGATGACTCGAGCGCCAGCATACGGGCGCGATGGAGATGCAGCGTGAAGAAGATCCCGAACGTATTCCAACGCAGCGACGATGGCCGCTCCATCATCCGCGACGCAGAGGCGCGGGGGATGCGCCGCGCGTCCGAGATAGCCCACGACCGCGCGTATCAACGGCGACTACAGGCTGGCGGTCTCGAAAGCGAAGGCGAATCGTTCCAGTGGGTGATGCTCAAGGCTGGCGAGGTGGATGCGGTCGGCGCGCTCATCGATCGCGCGATCGCAGCGGCGGAGGCGGGACGATGACTGCGGTGAACTGGGATGAGGCGCTAACAAAGCTACTGACCGCGGTCGACGGATGGGACGGATACGGGTCGCTCGCCCCATCGTTTAAAGCAATCGCCATCGGGCGCCATGTCTGCAAATCGCTTGACGGGCTTGGGCTCCCGCCGACCTACGTCGGCGCAGATGCGATGGGAGGCGTTGTGCTCGAAATCGAACGCGGCGGCCGGCGCGTCGACATCGAATGCTGCAACTCCGGGCGAGTGTACCTGTTCGAGATTGACGGCGACAAAACGCACAGCTGCCGTGAGGTGCAGGCCGAATACGCTTCGGACGAAGCGATGAAGTTCCTTGAGGCGACGCGATGAGCGACACAGGAAAGCAGCGGTGGATTGCGACGCTGGCGGAAGCGGCTCGAGTGCAGTTGCAGCAGCACCTTGTGCTGGAAATTGCCGAATGCACCGACCACTTCGGCGAGCTTGAAGAGTACGACGAGTCGAAACACGGAACGAGCGGAGCGCTGACTCTGGTGCGCGCAGCGCTTAGGAGGGCGACGTGATGCGCTGCATTGTGCCTGCAGATGATGGCCCGTGGTTCTACGTCGAGTGCGGGCCTGTCGGCTGCTTGAAGGCGAGCGAGCGAGCGATGGCCGCTGAAGACGCGATCACAGCGGCGGTCGACGCCGGGTTCGTCTGCGTGTTTGGCGCGTGGGTTTGCGGTCGGTGCCACGCGGAAAAGCAGCAAGAGGTTCCACGATGATGCGCCATCTCCTCAGCGACGACGCGCTCGAGATCTTCGCGCGCGAGCTGCGCCAGACGCTCGACGACGGTCCGATGGCCACAGCCTGGACGTCGAAGGGCAAGCGTGAACGCAAGATCCCCGCGCCCGTAGAGGTGGTCGCAGCGGCGCGAGAGCTAGTCGCTTGGCGCAAGGAGCACAACTGGCGGCTCTCGGACCACAGCGTCGGCGACAATCTGCGCGACGCCGCGAAGCGCGTTGGGATCACGCTGAGCGGGATGCATGACTTTCGGCGCACGTTCGCGACCGAGTGCGTACGCGCCGGGATCGCTCTGACGCAGGTGCAGCAGTGGATGGCGCACCGGTCGATCCGCACGACGCAGCGCTACGCCGACGGCCGCAGGGCCGACGCGGATGGTCGGTGCGAATCAACGCCGCTTTTACCTCCACACGCGGGGAGGCCTCGTATTGCGACCGAAGCCTAGCACGGTGTTACTGCGCTTCGCTCGCGTCCTCCGCAGCAGCGTCGACCGCAGCGGCGTCAACGGTCGCATCGGGCGCGGGTGGCGCGCCGGGCAGGCACGCGGTGGCGATCATGGTAGAGAGGAGAGCGAGGAGCAGTGGGCGCATTCGTGTGGTCCTTTGGGTGAAGTGGGTGACTTGAAGAAACCTCAAGTGGGCTACGAGACGCCGAGAGCAGCGCGCGTGAGCGGGCCCGCGACGCCGTCGTCCTTGAGGCTGTGGGCGCGCTGGAATTCCTTGATGCCATCGACGCCGTGATGCCCGAGCCGCCGCAGCGCGCACGTCGTGAGCACCGCGAGTCGGCCCTCTGCGTCGATGCGCGACGGCGCCGCCCAGAACGCGACGACGGGATGCGCCATCGCGAGGCGCACCGTGTCGACCGCTGGGACCGAGTGCGCTTGGACGTACGGGTACCAGTCGAGGTCATCGGCTGTGTCAGGCGTGACGTCGGGCCGTATCCAACCCTTGCGCACAGCGACCTGCCACGAGCGCAGCGACGCAGCCTCTCTCTTGGCGAGCGCGCCGCGGTGGGCCTGCACGTGATCGCCGCCACCAGGAGCCGCGTAGACCTGCGGCAGTGCGAACGACACAGGCGAGTCGGGACCGAGCCACGCGCGCCACGGATAGGTGCTGTGGTACGTCGGGTGATCGTAGGCGGTGTGCCCCTGCGCGAGGCCTGGGTAGCGGATCGCGCACACGCGCACGATCTCGGCTGCGATCTCCGCGGAGTCGTCGGGGTGCGTCTTCCAAAAGCTCTCGGCGTTCCAGACGACTGCCTCGGCGTCCATCGAACTCGCGAGGTCCGCGGCGCTCAGGATCTTCTCGATGGCGCGCGGCCGCCCGTGTTCGCCAGCGTGGTAGCCGCGTAGCCAGCCGTCGCAGCCGACGCCGATCCAGATGCGAGCACGCGGCACGATGAGCCGCACAGCCGTCGCAACGTAGCGCGCGTCCTGCGCGAGCATCGTGGGCCCTGCGTGGATCTGCACCACGTCGGGCTGTGCCTGCGCGAGTAGCTCGCGTGCGCCCGAGAGCGCTGGGCGTAGGCCGCCGGCGTGCCAAAGCGTAAGCGCCACGGCGGGCGCGATGATTTGCTGGCTCAATATGACCTCCTCGGTCAGTCGCAATCGTGGTCGTCGCGGACGCACTCGTGCGGCGTGCCGCGTGTCGGTGTGCACACGCACACAATCAGCTGCGAGCCGTCGCGTGGATCAGGCGGCATCACAGCGGGCGACTTCGCAAAGCGCCCGTGCAGCTGTTTCGGCGCGGCTGCCTTGCGGCGCGCGCGTTCGTGCTGGCGGTTCATCGCCTGGCACGCTTTGGCGGTGTGGCCACGAAGGTCACGTGGAACGGGCTGCGAACGATCGTGCAGTGCTTCGCAGCGGCCTCAAGCGCAGCGCGCACGCGTGCCTCTGGCGGTCGCCCTGCGGATGTCGCTAGCGAACCTGCGGCGAACTGCTCGCCGGCGCCTGCGCAGACGTATCCATACAGCGAACGGTGCACACCATAGTCGTCGCCAATCCAGTACGCGCGGCCGTTGTACGCTACGACAAACGAGTCGCCGTCGAGCTTGGTGCCCGTCGCGCGGTGCACAACGCGAATCGGCTCCGCAACGGCGATCACCACGTATTCGAGATCGCTCTCGGTCTTGCGCTGTGCGCGGAACTGCACGCCGAACTCGGCGACTTGACCGGCGTAGACGCTGCCTGCGGACGCGACGAGTAGCGGCCCACGGCGGAACCACTTCTCCGCCATCACGTCGCGATTCGCGCCATCGCCGACGTAGCTATCGCAGCCAACGTGCACGCCAGTCTCGGACTCAAGCGCAACGAGGACCGTCACGCGTTCCCGTCGAAGGTGAGACCGCCCCAAGAGAAGCGGCCGTCGAGCATCACGATGAGGTGCGGCGTCGCGACCTTGTAGTCTGGCGCCGCCAGCTCGTAGATCGAGAACCCCTCCTGGCAGTCTCCGTCGGGGTTGTACTCCTGCATGCTGACCATACATGGATTGGCCACGGCGATCGCTGTGCGGCCGTGCGACGTTTGGCAGGTGATCGCGGCACGATGATGGTGGCCGAACGATTCTGAGACGCCCATCGACTTGGTGAGGCGATTGGCAGTCAGGTGTTTCGCTCCGCCGTGTTTGCCCGCTTGTTTGTGACCATGTCGGAACAAGAATTGGCCGAACTGGATCCCGCGGTTCTTCGTGCTCTCGCGGTTCCATTCAACATCATCACGAAGTCCGTGCGCGCGACACTGAGCTTGCAGGTCAAGGCCGAGTGCGCCGCGAAGTGCGCCTGCGGGCGCTGCGCCAACGATGCGGGTCCAGCGTGCTTCGTGGTTCCCCTCCATGAAGATCAGGCGTCCGCACTCTTCGCGCAGCTCGTTCGCCTCATGGACGAATGTCTTGATCTGCTCGATGGCGAAAAGCGGCGCGTCTTCTTCCTGTGGGTAATGCGAGAGCATCCCGAGGTCGATCATGTCGCCGTTCATGACGAGGATGTCTGGCCGAACAAGCGCGTGCCATTGGCGAAACGCCGCCCATGCCTTCACGTCATGGATGTCGAAGTGGACATCCGAAACGCATGCGATGACCTTCGACGGCAACGGCGACGCCGCTGCTTTGGAACGCGGTCGTCTCGGCATAGGGCTCCGTTCGTGGTTCGCGAAGACGTGAACTCGCCTGAGTGTCCATGCTTACGGGCATGATCGGACGACGAGCGACCTCGCTCAGTAGGCGTCGAGGAACTGCTTTTCGGTGATACCGGCTTGCTTGAGTAGCGCCCGCATCGTGCCTTGCTTGATCGACTTCCCGCGATGGACCGGCACGGTCAACGGCATGTAGCCTTCGCGCTTCAAAACGTGATGGCTACCAACCACCCGGTGTTCGAACCACCCGAGTCGGAGCAGCGCGCGAAGGACTCGCTTACCGTCGAGATCGTTGAGCGATCCCACGGCCCGTATCTCGGCGTTCGTGAGCAACTGCAGCTAGCCAAGCAAAGATCGCTTCGCGGATCATTCGCTTCGCTTCGGCGAGCGTGTCGCCCTGTGAGATACATCCAGGAAGACTAGGGCACTCGGCCACCCAGCCACCGTCCTCCAAGTCTGGTGTGAGCGTGACGGCGTAGTTCTTCCCGCCGTGGCGAACCTCGAACGCACGAGGATCCGAGATTCGCGCCAGTCCAGACTGTGTCTCATTCCAGACAGAGGTCAGATTTATGACAAAAACCACGACCTGCCCCCCTTGGAGCAGGTCCTCTACAGCGTTCGTGTCGTCCAAGATCCGAAACACTGTCGCGCCATCTGTGACAAGACGGTGCTGTGCAAGTGGCCGCCGAAGCTCACGGTGATGGCGATGAAGATGGGCTACTACCTTGCACACCTTCTGAAGGGATAGGCCAGTCTCGCGAAGGCGCGCGATGACCCGCAGGTCGAGCAGATCCTCGAACGAGTAGCGGCGCCGAGATCCACGCCCCCGAGCGGCCTGTACCGAAGGCGCGACAAGTCCCGCCTTATCCCAGTACTGGACCTGCCTCTTCGACACGCCGCTGATCTTGCTCGCCGCCTCAACGTTGAAGGACGTGGCGGCGACGCTCATGCGCAGAAGATGACATGCGTGTCATCAGTGGTCAACGCGACGCATGCTCCGCGCTAGGCTGCGCGCACGGGTCTGGCTAGTTGCCGCTGGAGACCGGCTCTCGCGACACCGCGGTGCCGTGGCCATCGGCGTCGACCACGACGAAGTCAGCGCTCGGCGTCAGCCGCACGAGCACGCACGCAGCGCGTGCTACGGCTACGGGGAACGAAGCGCCGTCGATCGTAATCGCCACTGCGGTGCCCAGCGGCCCGTCGACTGCGTCGCATGCTGCGATCGCAGTGGCGCGCGCCATCTTGTAGACATCGCGCGGCGTGTACGGGCGCCCGCTGGCGTGCGTGCATCCAGTGAAGGCACCTATCGCCAGCGCGAGCATGATCGCTCCGGCGAGCGCCACGAGCACGCCGCACAGTGCGACGACCCAACGCGGGCGCGAGACCGGTGCGCGGACTGCGTCGACAATCGTATCGCGTGCGACATCTGGGATCATGCGGCGTGCTCCTTCGCGGGCGAGTGAAGCGCACCAGTACGGCGCGCGTTCGGTGACTTGGAAGACGCGGTAGTGGGCGAACACGTACGCGGCCGAGACCATCGGCCGTCGCACAAGGCGAATGCCGGTGACTGGCGTGTCATCGAACTCGCTCATCGCGGCTTCGGCGGAGCGTTATGCGCGGGCGTGCCGGGGGCCTTCCAGGTGCCGTTCGCGTCTTTGAACCGCGAATTAGCGACGTAGCCCACAGCGCGCCAGAACTTGCTCGTGGCCATCGACTGCGGCAGCAGGCCGACCACGAGCGTCGCGAATTGCTGCAGCGCGAAGACCGCCTCAAGCAGCGCTGTCTTGTGCGTGAAGATCCAATTGAGTGCGGTCATGTCACGGCCTCCAGATGTGGTGCATTGCGCCAACGAGTGCAGCTCCGAAGAGCACGTAGACAAGCAGAGTGAGAGCGATGCGGTCGCTGATGCTCATGCACGATCCTTTAATAGGATTGAATATCTGTGCGCCCATCGGCGTATCTCGCTTGGTGAGCTGCCTACGTTCATGCGTTCCAGTTCCTGGAACACGTCGATGGCGTGCGTGAGTGGCAGCGCGTCGGGCGGAAGGCCATCACGCGCACGCAGCTGCGCTTGGACGCGAGCGATCGCGACTTCAAGGTGACCGCGCGTCACTTAAGGATATCGCTGACGGGAATCTTTACGGTGACCGCGTCGTTCGTTGCCACTGCGGCCTCGTTTGCTTTTGATCGATCCACGCCCGCGTGGAAGTACTTCCAGCCAAGATCCAGGAGTGCGCTCTTCGCGCGTGTGCCGATCGCTCTCGCAGCGAACTCAGGGAAGCACTCAGGCATCTCGACGCCGCCGCGGCGCGCCTCTTCGAGCACCTCGCGTGCGACCGCTGCGATGGCGAGCTGCGCACGCGCCACAACGGCCGAGTGCGCGGTCATCGCTGCCGCGTACGGCCCGAGTCCTCGATGCGCGTCACTCGCTCGCGGATCTCCTGCGTCGCGCCAGCCTGCGTCTCGACCTGCATCCGGATCACGCGCACGTCAGCACGCAGCTCGCCAAGAACAGAGCCAGCGCCGTGATGGAATGGCTGCCCCTCGTGCGCGGCCACGGCGCGTTCGATCTGATCGAGTCGCGCGTGGTCCGTGATCGCCATCGTAGAGAAGCCGCCGATGCCACCAATCGCGAGAGCGAGCACCCAGCCGACCATGGTCTTGATGGTCTTCAGCTGCGTCGTAAACGTCTCGACTTCGCTGAGACGAGTCTCGTGGTCCTGCAGCATGTACGTGTCGCGCTCCGCGACCGCCACGGTTACACGGCCCCGTCTGGCATCGGCTCGCCGGTGCGCGCGTCGACAACGGAGCCGAACGGTAGCGCGCCGTCGACGAGCACAACCGACTCGCTCGCAGCGTCCACGCCGGCGTCGCCAACGAGCTTCACGAGCACGCGCTCCGCCGCCTGCACGACGGCCATCGCTTCGTCGCGCTGCTTAATCGCGCGGTAGATGCGCAGCGCGACTAGCTCAGGGAGTATGCGCGGCGCCATCAGACGAAGCTCATCTTCGGCTTTGCTTTGGCGAGAAACCCAAGCACGACGTTGCGTAGAGCTGTTCGCTCGGCGCCAGAAAGCTCTGACGCCGTGTCGATCGTGCAGCTACTGACGATCCCGGTTGTGCGATCGGAGTGGCTGATTGCGACGGTGAAGCCGCCTTGTGTGCGAGAGACGTTGAGCGAGAGACCGTCTGCGGTCTCGTCGAAGTCCTGAACTACGAGCGTTCGAGTTGCCATGCGATCTCCTTATGCGCTGGTGACGGCTTCCCAGGTCGCGCCGTTGTAAAAATTCAGCTTGTTCGTGCTGGTGTTGTAGATCGTCCACCCTGCAGCCGGAGTGAGCGCGTCTCTGGCAGCCGTCGTAAAGCTGCCGGGAATGAACGGCAGCGCCGCAGTGATCACCGTCGATGCGATCGTGAGACGCGTCGTGAGCGTCTGCGTGGTCGTGCCCGAGCCGAGCACCGTCGACGTTTGGAACGCAATCGTTGGCGGCGTCGCTGCACCAGTGCCAGCGCCCGCGGCAACGACGATGTTCAGCCCGACCCTGTCGGTGCCGCCGCCGTTCGCTGCGCGGAACGTGAACGCGCCCGAGAGCGCGCTGCTCGTGTCGTCGCCCCAGACTGCGCCGGTCGTATTCAGTGTGAGCGCAGTTGAGCTTGCGCCGTTCTGGAAGTTCCAGTTGGTGAGCGATCGCGCGCGCCAGTTCTGCGAGACGTTGCCGACTACGGTCTCGCCGTTCGAGCCGACGCCGACGAGGTTGTAGAAGCTGTTGCTGTACGCGCCCTGCAGGTAGCGTTCGTTCGCTACGCAGACCATCCCCTGCGCAGCCGCGACCGTCGTGACTGGCGCGCCGATCTGCACGCCGCCTGCGGACGTGAGGGACAGCGCCGTCACGCGCGTGCCGCTGACGTTGACGTCGCTCGAGAAGCGCAGCAGCGACGTAGGCGACGCCGCGCCCTGTACGGGCTCGAGCTGCACGAACCAGTCGCACTGCTGCGAGCCAGCAGTCGCGTCCGTTTTCCAGCCGTTGCCGATGAGCTTCAGGCCGGGGCTGAACTCCTGCGCGCCAACGGTCGCCGCAGTCGTGTTGCTCAAAGTGAGCGCGGCTGTTTGCGTGGCGGCGATCGTGGTGTTCGTCACCGTGACGACGGAGCCCACACCGCCGCCGGCGAAGCCCTGGCCGCGCGCGCCGTTTAGGACGCCCATTAGCGCACCGCTCGCCGACTCGCGAGCGTGATCACCAGCGCGCCAGGCGTGCCCGTAACGCCGCTCTCAGCGCCGAGCACCTTGATATGCGTGAAGCACGAGACGTCGAGCGGCGGGAGCATCCACTCTTCCGCAGTCGCGCCAGTCGACACCGGCAGGTTGCGCTCGTCAGAGTAGCTGGGCATCGCGGCCGATGGCGTCGTGCCGTCGGTCACAAGGACCGTCGCGTACGTCGTGCCGTCGTCGGCGCTGGCGATGACCTTGACCTTCGCTCGGCCATCTGCGGCGCCACGCGTGTACGTGCACCAGATCGACACGAAGTCGCGATCAAGCACAGACACCGCCGTTGCGGTCCCCGCGGTGTCGTAGGCACCTGCAGCGGGCAGCGCTGCGCTCGCGCGTGCAACGGTGCCGGCGACGATCTTGTAGCTGGGTACGGATTCAGCCATGGCGGCGTGCTCCTGAAGTGCGAAAGCCCCGCGCCGTCACAAGGACGGGCAGGGCGTTGGGTTGCGGATGCGTGTGCGAGCTAGGTCAGCGGCGGTGGATTACGATTCGTTCTCCAAAAGGCGCGCACGACTCACGTACAACGTGCCTGCGGTCGTCTTGCCCTCGATCTGAATCGTCACTTCCTGATCGGTCGCGCCGTTGCACGGGATGTTCACCGCGAACGGCGTGCACTCGGCGTACGACGCGGACGTGATGTCGCCGCTGTTGTACTCGACGCCGTTGATCAGGAAGCGGATGCGCGCTAGGCCGCCGCCGGTGACCTTGTAGCGGAACGCGCCGAGGTACACGTTGTTCGCGGCCGTCGTGTAGAGCCGACGTGCACGAAAGCGCCACGTTGGATTGCGCGCAGCGTGTGCGGCCATCATCGACGCGTACGGCGCGCTCGTCGTTGTGAACGCGTCGGCGTCCAGCTCACTCGTACCCACCTGCCACTGGCGCTTGTTGCCGATGCGGCACTTGTCGATCTGGTTGCGCAAGCGGGCCATGCCGCGCGCGCTGGTCGTCGTTTCCGTTGAGATCGCTTCGCCAGATCGATAGCTATCGCCCTCGAGGCCAATCTCCTCCGTAGGCGCTCGCGCTGGATCGGTCGTACCGATCGGCACTTCGAAGATAGTGAGCTTCGCGATGCCGTTGCAGTTCGCGACATTCACAAACGCGAACTTGAGATCGTAGGTCGTACCGACCGTGAGGCCGGTGACGTTGAGAAAAGCACGATGCTTGCGGCGGTGGATGTTGTCCGTGGAGTGCGCTGTGAACGCGCTCGCTGTACCGGAGAATCCGTATGACTGCCCCGCCGCGACCCATGCGATTGTCCCTGCACTCGACGTGACGGTGACGGTCCCGTTCGCGCCGAGTGCCGTGCCCTTGTGCGCTTCTGCTTCGATCATCAGAACGCTGACGCCTGGGTTCCGCGTGTAAGAGATCCAAGTGGTTCGCGATGTCGTGGCAGAAAGCACGTAGCGCTGCGAGACGATCTGCTGCGTGTTCTGTCCGAGAAGGAATCCGACGTCCCAAGCCCAACGCAGCATGTGCGTCCCGCTGACGGGACTCGCGACGCAAAAGGCGTCCAGCGTGCCAGTAGATGGCTTCGGCATGATCGCGGTGCTCATGCCGGGTCGATCCTTGACTCCCACGCACAGAAGCCGTTGATTGCGTTAGCCGTCCCATATCCAATGAACTTCCACCCGAACCACAGAACGATTGGGATCATGTTGCCCATCATCTCGCCGTCATACGTTCGCTGGCGCGCCTGCATGGCTTCGTAGTGCGCGAGCGTGATAGGCGTGTCGCTAGAGAGTGTGGCTGTGACGATCTGACTTCCGGTGCCTAGGCTCCCTGAGCCGTAGAAAGCGAGGTAGTCGCCATCGCGAAGTCGCTGCGGACTGTCGTGCGTCGTGATCGCAAACCCGACCGACGTGCTCGAGTTGGTCGCGTCCGCCGTGAAGTCGATCGAAAAGCGAATGGACCGGATCGTTTCTCGGCCGTCCGAGTTCTGTCGGTCTGCGATGGTGAACGCCGAGAACGTTTCAGAGACACGCGGATCCCACGGCAGCGCCGTTGAGCCAGAGATGTACAAGACGTCGGTTGCTGCCGTGTAAAAGCCAGTGTCCTGTATTCCTCCGAACAGAGTCGCAGGCGTTTTGTAGGACAGCGCGGTGCCTGTCGGGCCTGTGCCAGGCGACTGCACGAGATTCCGCGTCGACTCCATGCACATGTGTCCGAGGTTGTTCGTCACGAGCATCGACGTACCAGCGTCGACCGGCTCGCCGTTTGTCAGCGGGCCCGTCGTTGCTGCAGCAGCGTGCTTGATGTAGCGCGTGTATCCGCGCTCAGCGATGTTCCAAAGAACCGTCATGGCGCGTACCTCTTCACGGCGTCGCTGCTCGTGTCGATGACCTCGGTGGCCTCGTCGCCGACGAACGCGAACAGCTCTTGCGCTGCGGTCAACACGGAGCCGTTGCCGTACTTGCGAAAGATCATGTCGACGATGCCGCCGCCTGCGATGATCGCTTGCCATGCGGCGTTCGGAGACCCTGTCAGCGTGATCGTGCGAGTCCCAGGAGCCGTATTCACAGAGCTGACCGTGAACGTTTCTGGCGCTCGCGGACTCGTGTTGTCGCGCTCAACGAGTTGCACTTCGTACGTAGCGGCAAACCATGACGTGCCGCCATCGACGTACGTGGTGCCGCCGCCGGTTGTGGCGTAGCGATAGGACGTTCGGTTTGACCCGGCGTAGTCAGTGGCCGACGTGGCCGACGTCAGGTATGCCGTGCCGACGGTGCAGACCGCGCCCGTGATGTCGGTAACGCGTACGCACGGCGCATACCCCGCAAGATTGCGATGCGGGTAGAGCAGCGCTTCCAGCTCCAACGAACCTTCGCCCGTCTTCGGAATGGTGATCTTGCGCCCGATGACCTGCCCACGAGCGGCAGCAAGACCACGCGTACCGTCGCCGACAGGCGCGCCGTATTCGGAGATCTCGACGATGTCGCCGAGGTACACCGTCTCGAGGTTGGCGATAGACGTCTTGACCGTGCACGACGACGCCGGGTCAGACCACAGACCCGTCACGCGCTGCATTGCGTATCGCGCAATCGCGTCTGGAGTCTCGCTAGTCGCGGCCCCGTTGATCTCAGACAGGTTGAGTTCGATCGGTCTGGCGTGTCCGTAGAGATCCGACGAACGCAGGTCGTTGACAACCACGTCCGTGTGAGCGCCTTTGACACGCACCGTATTCACGATGCCGTCGTCCATCGCAGACCACGACGGAGGGCCGAGCAGTGACGCGGACGTCACCGTGAGCACAGGCGTGTCCTGCGCCATCGGGACGACGAACGGGAAGATCGACATCTTCGAGCCGCGCAGACCCACGCCGCAGCCGTGCAGTCGGCACATGTCGCCGAGGCTGTCGTCCAGGTTCTGATTCCCATCCAGGTACAGCACGCGACTCGTCGGCCCGCCCGAGGTGGCCGCAATCACTCGCGACTGGAACGACCAGTCCCACGAGTTCCCGTCCACGCCACCGTTCACGATGCCGGTGTTCATGATCACGCCGTAGCGAAGAGCCAAGAACCAATGCGTGGACTCGACCTTTGCATTGAGCTGCAGATTCACGGCTTCTTGGATCCAGACGCCGCCGCTGTTCAGGAATTCGTTCGGCTCTCGCGGTCCTTGCCACGCACGCAGCGGAGGCCCGCCAACGGTGACGTTGCCCGTGACGGTCGGACCTGTCGGCGTCGTGCCGGTCGTGGTCGGCTCGATGACCAGTGTGTTGTCGCCGAACACGCCGCGGAGCACGTAGCGTATTGAAGTCGTCACGCCGTTCGTGGTGTTCGGTGTGTCTGTCCATGTTGCTGGCAATCCGTCGATGCGGGACACCGGCACAGGCTGATAGGGGATCGGCTTGTAGAGGGCGCCCGGCGCGCCGTCCAACACCACGGTGACGTATCGCGGAAGCGTGACCGAACCGTCGCCTGTCGATCCCGTTACAGATCGCGAACCGACGATCAGCGTGACGATCGGCGATGCGAAGGACCCCTGCACCTTGGCGAAGCTGAACGAGCAGGCGTTCCGGCTGCCCACGATCGAAACCTCAGCTTCGATGACAGGACTCTCTGCCGCAAGAGCGCTCCGCAGCGCCTCCGTCGTGATCTGGCATGCGCCCTCGAACGTGCTTGCAACATAGTCGGTGCTCGTTGCGAAGCCGCCGAGCTGCCCCATCTGCAGCCACATCGGCGACGGCGTGGCGCCTGGGTACGAGACGCGCGGGATGATCCCGTACGCGTTGAACCCGCGCAGCGTCGTGCTGAATGCTGGCACGCCGAGCGGCCGCTGACGCTCGAGATTCCACAGGTGGCCCGCGGCGAACTTGTACGCCGTCTTCTCGCCGTCATAGGACGGATTGCTAGTGACGTACCCGCGCCAAATGGAAGTAGCTACACCAGCGTCGGTCACCTTCCACAGCACGCACTTGCGTCGGTAGAATGTGGGGAACTGCAGGAAGGCGACTGGCCTGTGGTCCGGGTTCGTGCGGACGATGTGCGGGCGCTGCTCTGTGCCATAGTACGCCCGTCCGCCTGGCGCGATCGTCGCGACGCCGGTGCCCGTGTCGAGGGCACTTATGCTGATCGCTTCTTGGTCGATATAGACGGGCTTCGGATACGAGCCCGCGGAGATGGCGAGCGGATTGTCGACCGTGAAGCTCGTTAACTCCAGCTGGCTGATCGTGCTTGTCAGCCGCGTGAACCCGATGTTGTTGGCTGTGCGCGTTCCCAGCCACGTGATCGGCCGCGCGTTGCTGAGCACGCCGCTCGTGACGGGGAAGTCGAACACAACAAACGAGAGCCCGGAGCAATCGAGCGAGCCTTCGATGGGTGAGACGCGCTCAGTCCACGACCAGCCGGTGTACTCGAGGTACCCACGAAGATGCGTCGCCAGTGTCGGCCAGTCGGCCTCGCTTGACGTCGGCGGGCTCGCAACGCCTTGTGTGCTGAAATAGAATGGGCACGCGCCGAACGTGATAACGAAGCCGCTCATGCGCGTGTCTCGCGACCGATCTTCGTGACCTCGAGGTCGACGCGATCAGTGAGCTGAATCCATGGCGGGCGACACACGGCGATGCCGCTGGTCAGCGTCTTCGCGGTCCAGCTGCCGGTGTCGTAGTACGTTTGCGTGCCTGCGATGTGTTGCTGAAACTCGCTGAACGTGAACCCCAGCTCCTTGCCCATCGACGTCGCGACGAACTGGTGGATCGACCACGGCAGTGCAGTCCCCGCAGGCGTGGCTGTCGGCGCGAGCCACAGCGTTGCCTGCACCTCATCAGGGTAGATCGCGGTTGCCGACGCCATGCTGAGCGCCGTCGCGTCTGTCGGCGTACGCGGGTGACCACGCAGCGAGAACGAGCGCTTGAAGCGCTGATAGCCGTCACCGAGATAGTCAACGCGACCGTCGGGTAGCTCGCTCACCGCGGCGCCGACGAACTCAGGCGTCCAGTCCTGCGGCGATTCGCGCCAGTGCGAGAAGATGCAATGCGTCGGCGGGTAGACGCCGTCCTGCGTGCTGCCTGCGCCAACGAAGGACAGCGACGTGCCCGACATGCCGAGCAGGGTGCGGATCTCCAGCGCATTGTTGCCGATGCCAGGATTGAAGTTGATGATGCCCGTACCGGTTCCGGCGTACGTGATCCGCACCACGCCGTTGGCGCGAAGCGACGCGGACCACAGCCCGCCAATCGCGCCGATGATCGAGACGAAGTACGCGATGAACTCTTTTGGGATGTCCTGTGTCGCGCCGGTCTCGCCCGTCTTCGCGAGGTACATGCGGTACCACACCGTGCCTGTTGGGTTGACCACGACGGTGCGCGGCGAGCTGACGTGCGAGTCTGTGATAATCAGCGTGTACGGCAGCGCGAGAGAGAACGGCTGCGCGAACATCGATGTAATCGTCTCAGCCATGGTGCGTTCTCAGTCGACTTGAAAGCGTTTCAAGCGTGCTACACTGTCTCGGTGGAAGGTGATGCGGAGCTACAGCTCATCAAGCAGCTTGCTGCAGACGGGCGCATCTCGATTGAGGGCGACGCCAATTGGCCGATGGGCGCTTGGGGCATGACAACAACGGACGTCAGGAATGCCCTACTCACGGCAACGGCGTGCGAGGACCACGGCACTCGAACTCACGTCATCGGCGGCACGGACCTCGACGGGAATCCCGTCAACATCGTCCTGCGGATGTTCCCCGATGACGTCAGCATCGAGGGCTTTTTCTAGAGGAGACGGCGGCAATGGCGACGACAACTATTCACAAGTTCTCAGTCGATGATGTCGTGTTCGTGGTGACAGTTCCTGCCGTTGTGCGGGCTGGCAGCAAGTTCTCGACGATGGCGGATGTCAGCCATGCTGAGCTTCGCGTCGCGAGCGAAGTGGTGAAGCTTGGCATGGTGAGCGGCGCGGCCGTCCGGTTCATCCGAAAGTCGCTCGGGTTCACAGCGAAGCAACTTGCTGAGCTGCTGAGCCGCGGCCCAGAGACCGTCTCACACTGGGAAACCGGGGCCACACCTGTCGATCGCCTTGCGTGGGCCGCGCTCGCATCGCTGGTGTCCGAGCGGCTCGGCGAGGCAAGCACGACGCTGAAAACCCTAGAAGCCGCGGCACACCCGCCCAGGCATCCGCGGGTCATCGAACTTAGTCCGTAGCGCGCGGCCACGACTACCGCCGCATCTCGGTCGGCAGCGAGTCGGTGCGCGCGAGTCGCTGCACGCCCTCGCCAACGGCCTGGTCGAAGCCCTCGCGGTCGATGATGCTGCCGCCCACGTTCACGACGTAGGTGATGTTGCCGCTGTTGCCTGCGGAGCCGCTTGCGCCTGGGCCTGCGGCGGTCGGCGAGAAGCCGCTGCCGGCGCCTGCGGCGGCACCAGCGCCGGTTACGGCTGGCGAGTGAAGCGCTGCGGCTGCGAGGCCAGACGTTGCAGCAATGCCGGTGTAGAGCGCGGCGGATGCAAAGTGCTGGCTCGCGCTAACCGTCGCGCCTCCATCGGCGCCGTACGAGCCGGCCGCGCGGCCGAGCATCGAGAAGCCGGCCGCGAGTTCCATGATGGCTTTGCCAGCCGCCTCAACGGCGAGCGAGAGTGTGATCTCTTGGGCCATGCCCTTGAGGGCCTCAGCAAGCGTCTCCTTGCCGGTGATGACAGCGGCGAGATGTTGCTTGAACGAACCCATCGCCTGGCCGAATGCGGCGGTGCTGAACTTCGAGAACGACTGCGCTGCGGTCGTGTTCGTTCCAAGCGTCGTAGTCCATTCGCTCGACATCTGCATCCGGACGTCGTGCGCGTTCATGTCGGCTTCGAGCCCTGCCTTGCGCGCCTGGTTCTGCTCGCCATCATTGCGGCGTAGCTCCTGGGTGTGTTCGGCCTCTTTGTCCGCCATCGCGACAGGGCCAAGCGACCTTTCGATCGCTGCTTTGCTCTCGACGCGGCCCGTCCTCGCGACATCTATCCACTCCTTCTCAAGCGCAAGCGTCCTCTCGATCTGGTCTTGCAGCTCTTCGTGATCGTGCGCCATAGCCTGCGCGACGCTTTCTCGCTGCGCTTCGCGCTCTTCGCGACGGGCCACGTTCGCGAGGTGTTGCGCGTCTCCTAGTCGCTTCACGTAATGTGCGAGCGCCTCGTTACGCTGGCGCGTGAGCGCGACGTACGCGACCGCGCTGCCCATCTCGATCGCAGCGGTGTCGCGCTCAAGCTGCAGTCGACGCTCCAGAGTATGAAGACTCGGGCCGCTGCCACCGCTGCTGCTAATCCCAGCTGCACCTCGCGCTGTCACCCTATCAGCTCCGTGGTACTGCGCGTTGATCACCTTCCCGAGCGCTATGTTTTCTGTTCTCACGCCGCGCGCTGTTGCGACGGCCTGCACGATCCCTTCGAGTCTTCGCGCCTGGTGAGCAAGTGAAGTTTCCCCGGCCAGGAACTCGGTGTTCAACAGGTTCATCGCGGTCTTGGTGTTGTTGACCGCATCCGCCGCGACGCGTTGCGCGCTGCTGAACTTCTCGAGCGCGGTGTTCTGCCGATCGACGGTCTGCAGACTGACTACGCCAGCTTGGCGATGCAGCTCGGCTGCGGTCGTCGCGGTATTCGTATGCACCGCCGCAGCGCTGAGTCTCGAACCCAGTATGTGATACGCGGCGAGCGCCTGGTGAACTTGTGGGATGTTCATCACCAGCGTGCGCCCGAAGTTCGCCATCGCGCGATTGACGACGTCAGCCTCCTCGCCGGCGCTGCGAGAGAGCACCGGCATGCGGGCTTGCTCCGCATTGAGCCGACGCAACCCCGCGTGGACATCGCCTAGCGCGCCTGCCTGTGTCTTGAGTCGCTCAATGATCGTGGTCGCCGCAGACGCAGCGTCACCACCGTGCACCGCCGCATACTCACGGGCAGCGCGTGCGACTGTTCCTAGCTCTTCTGCAGTCAGCGAGAGGTGGTGCGTATACGCGGCCTCGACAATTGCCGCTTCGTCGGTGAGCGACAACGTGCCTTGTGTCGCGGCTTGCATTGTTCGATGCGACGCACCGAGCAGAACGAGTTGTTCACGCTCGGACTGTGCCGCGATCGACGCGGCGTGCAGCGCGGCAGCAACCTGCATCGCGGTTTGCGCGTACCCACTAGCGAGTCTCGCTCCGATGCCGATCGCGCCCGCGAGCGCGCCCATGCGATCCTTCGTCGAGTTCGCCTTGTCGCCCCAGATCTCGAAGCCCTTGGCGATGTCCTTCGCCTTCTCTGCAAGCTCGCCGCCGCCGATGCCCTTGCGAAAGATCTCGGTCGCTTTCTCGGCGTCGCGAGCCATGGCCTGCGCGCTCTTCGAAACGTCGGCGATCCCGCCCTTGAGCTGAGCGAGCGCACCTGTGGCTTGCGAGCTGTTTAGCGAGACGTTGAGATTTAGGTTAGCTGCCATTGGTGTGCTTCTTCGCCTCTGCGCGCATGCGCTCGAGTTCGTGCGATTGCCGTCGAGCGCATCCGCTATCGATGGCTTCGACCTGCGCGATCAGGAGAGCCGGGAGCGCGCGCGGTGCAGTGGCCTGGAGCCAGTGCTTCTCGCGGCGCTCGCGCCACTTGAAGGCCGTGAAGATGTCGACGCGCCGCGTGTACGCGCATGGGCACGTGGTCAGCTTGCCGGTGCCGGTGAGCTGCTCCACGAGTTCGAGTGCGCGCTTGCCGCGCGGCGAGAGGTCGCTGGTATCCCGCGGAAAGCCTCGACCGCCGGCGATAGGGCAGCGCCATTCGCGCTGCCACTCGCGACCAGCTGTGACGTGAATCTCGCGGTTCGCGCCGTCGATCTTCTTTGCTTCCTGCAGCTTGTCGCAGCCGCAGGGGAGCGGATCCATCGCCTCGGTTAAGGCGTCGGAGCCGGTCCATCCGCAGAGAGAAAAACGCCGCGCTCGTCTTCGGGGAGCGCCGCGAGATCAGCCGCGACGCGACCGATTGCGAGGCACACTTTTGCGCCGAGTTTGTTTACGCATTGGTTCCACCACGCGAAATCTGCGACGGCGGTATCGAACGCGCTGTCTACGATCTGACTCGCGAGCGGCTTCATGATCGCGCCGTTGGGCAGCTTGATCTCGTGGCACGAGGCGACGAACGCCTGCATTGCACGCGCGTCGCCGTCGAAGCGGCCCAGCACGCCCACGATGAACGAGCCGTTGATGTGCTGTAACGTGAACCAGCGCGGCATGCGGCCAGGCTGGATCACGCCGTCGGCCTTGATGATCTCGGGCGCGTAGCTCTTGCGGTAGTCCGCAAGCTGGCGCGCAGTGAGCTTGAGCGCGGGGTCACGGCATTCGTCATCAACGCAGACGACTGCGATAGGCACCATCGGATCCATGCGGTGTTCGATCTTTCTCGGCCGCTTGCGAACGCGTGCGCGTCGTGCGGCTCGGTTGCGATTCAGATAACGGCGACTTTGACGGGCGAGCTAGCGGTCTGGGTGCTGCCTGCGGTGATCGTGTCTTCGATAGGCTGCCAGACGAGGTTTGTCGTGAGGCGATCGCCCTCGTACGTAGGCTGCTCCACAAGCACGCACGACGGCGCGTCGAACACGACGAAGCGCTTCGTCGTGCCGCTGCCGGTGGGGATAATCGTCATGATGCTGTACAGCGTCCCTGCGGTGAACACCGCTTCCCACTGCGAGTCCGCTCGCACCTTCGTCTTGATGCGGTGTGCGTCGCGATCGGGCATGCGCACGACGCCGACGGCGTTCTCGAGCTGCCCGCCCATCTCCATAATATGCTCGTTGCCGCACGCGACCGAGTACTCCACGCCGCCCTGCTCGAACGGGTAGTGCGTCGGTACCGTCGTCACAGACGCTGGGAACAGGTACGTGTACGCCTGGTTCGCGAGCATGTGCGACGCGAGCGTCTCGCTGAACTCTGCGACGGTGATCGCTGGCGACTGAGCAGCGATGGCGCCAAACGTCCAGCGTGGGAACTTCAGATCGAATACCGCTTGCACGAGCTTGTTCGTGTCGAATCCGAACGAGACGTTCCCAGTGCCGCCGACAGCGGTCCAAGAGAAGTTCGTGTCGTTCGCCTTCGCGTGCTGGAGCGTGACGCTCTGCGTGTTCGTCGAGGTGAGGTAGAACGTGCTCGAGTTGATGACGACCGCGCCGATGCTTGGCGCAGCACTGAACGCCGGGCGCACCGTGACCGTGTCGGTCGCCACCGATGTCACGCGTCGTGCTTCGAGCGTCCCGCCGATATCAACCGCTACCCAAGCGCCGGCTGTGAATTGCGGACCGTCGCCTGCGTCGACGACAAACACCGTGGCGCTCGTCCCCGTCGCAACGATACTTCCCTCGCCACGGGATTCTCCGCCCATGATGGCCTTGAGCATCACGCTCAAGTAGTTGTCGGTGCCGACGACGCCGTTGGCGAGCCGCGCCGTTGGCGGCCGCATATGGATCGCGACCTTCGCCGTGGCGCTCTTTGGCCCGAGGATCGGCGCGACGGCGTACCACGGCCGGGTGCGCTCATCCTTGATCGGGATCACCGCGCGCGCTGGTGTGATCGACGATGCGTTAGGGTCAACGGCAGCGTGCTGAATCGTGCCGGTGGTGCCGAAGGTCGAATCCAGCGAAACGCCGGTCCAGCCTTGCTTAGCGAAGAAGTCCGATGCGGCCATAGGCGTGCGCTCCCGATCGCGTTCGCGGCATCAGCCGCACGCGTGCGTGGTGTGAGAGAAGGCGAAAGTCAGTTCGGCGCGAGCGTCGCGGCGTGCGCGATGCAGAGGCGCCAAAGCTTGGCGAGGAACATGCGACGCATGCCGTCGCGGGTGATCACAGTGGCGCTAGTTCGCGTGCATCGCGCGAACGCGGAAGCACTCGCCGATCTCACGACGGAGCGATGCTTCGTTGTCGTCCATCTCGTCGAGGATCTCGGCACAGCGGATCATCACGTGGAAACGAACGCTCTCAGGCAGGAGCCAGTCCAAACGCTGGAAGAAGCGCACGGCTTTGCGAAAGTAGCCGCGGTTCTCCTCGAGCGTGGCGAGTCGCTTCTCGAGTTCAGCGAGCGTGCGCATCACGACGTCACCGCAGACGATCCCATCGTGACGTTCGCCATCATGCGGTAGAAGAATTCGTAGATGTACTTGCCGCCGCTGAACACGCCTGACGGTGACGTCTCGAGGTTCTCGTACGCACCGATCATCGTGCAACCGGTCAGCGCGACGCCCGACGTGTTCTCATGCCACGACACGACGCGAGCAATCTCCACGCGGTCTGACTCGGCGCGGTCGCGGATCGCGTCTACAGTGCCAGGGCCGCCTTGCTCTGCGCTCGACTCCACGAGATTACCGCCGGCGTTGGTCAGCGTGTACGTGAGGCGGAACGTGACGTCGTACGGCGTGAGCTGGAAGCCATCGATTGGGTTGTAGATCTGACCACCGGTCGCGCGACGCAGCACGACTTCGAGCTTTCGCTCCGCGCTGTCATCGGGCTGGTCTTCCAGCGTGCCGCCCAGCGCGTGGAGCGCGAAGCGGCCTGGCGTGACCGTGCGCGTGGTGCCCACGGTGCCGAGGATCAGATCCTCGAGGCGTTGGCGGAGCGTGGTCTCAAAGCTGGCCAAAGGTCATCCTCGTTGCACGGTGATCGTGCGGGGCTTCCACCCCTCGTTGGCTTCGACGTTGCCATCCTGGTCGTCGTCGATCGGGCCCGCCGCGAGGTGCGCGTCGAGTTCTTGCTGGAAGCGCTCCGCGAGCGCCTTGCGCATGTCGTCGAACTCGCTGCCCGCGTTCTCGAGGCACAGCGCACGCACGAGGTAGCTGTGCGGGATCGTGAGGTCGCGCGAGCCGAGCACGGCGCCTGGCGACATCTTCACGGCGATGCGCGCGCAGATCATGTCCCATGCGCGGTCAGCCAGCGCGGGGAACCACACGCCTGCTGCAAGGCGCTTGGCGAAGATCGCGTCAAGGTCCGCGACATCGTCCGCGCGCAGGTAGGTGACGGGCGCAGTGCGCACCACGTCGAACGGGAACACCGCGATTTGCTGATACGCGGTGCCCACGAGGTAGGTGACCTCGATGCGGTAGCCGCGGCCGATGCTGCCGACCGCGGCAGCGGTGATCGCGCATGTGAAGCGCGTCGATGCGAACGTCGCGCCGCTCGCGTGTGCGAGCATCAGCGGACGCACCAGCGTGATCGTAGTGCTCGCGATCGACTTCACTGTGACGAACTCGCCGCCGACTGCAGCCGCGCCCGTGAGCAGGTACTTACGCCCGCGCACAATGCCCGTGGCGCTCGTGACCGTCACGGTCGACGCACCGGCTGCGGCCGCACCGCTGAGCGTGGTGTTCACCGTGTCGAGCGTGACGGCCGTCGCGGACAGCGTGAGACCGCCCGTAGGAGCACGCACAGCGAACGTGGGCGTGGCGTCTGCGCGCTGCTCAAGCTCGAGCGCGACGGTTGTCAGGGTGCTGCGTTCGACAAAGCGCATTGCGTGTTAGGCAGCCTTTGTGGACTTCGCCGCGGGGCGTGTGCGCTCTTCGTCGAGCATCGCTTGCGTGACCTCTTCAATGGGCCAAAGATCCACGCGGCCATCTCGCTCGAGCTTGACACCACGCACTTCGGCGCCGACTTCTCGGCCTCGACGACGCCATCGCTCCGCACTGACGCCCAGGCCCCACTTACGAAGTAGCGGGATCGCGTCTTCGATTGCGACATGCTGTGGCTCGCGCGTGATATCAAGCGTGTGCTGTATCTTGCCAGCGCGGTACAGCGCATCGCGCGCGGGTCCTGAATACCGAACTGCTTCGATCTCCGACGGAGGTGGCTGTCCCTCTTTCGCACCGCCGCGCGGCCCGAGGCCCACGCGGAAGACTCTGCCGGCAAGGTCCTTCGGCATCGGCCTTCCGCATGGATCTATGTCGCGCACGACCGCGTCGGACGTGAGTCGGAGCATGACGCTCGAGACGCCCATGTCGCGCCGTAAGACGCTGACGGCGAGATCCTGCTGCTCAACAAACGGCGCCGTGAGCGCCGTCAGCAGCAACGGCGCGCCCGAAGCGCGGAGGCGCTCCAACTCTTGGAGTACGTAGTCGCGTTGTCGTGCGGGGTCGACGTGTCGATCCCAGTCCGCGAGCCACTCGATGCGCTTCGGTTCCATGCTTTGCTTTCTGTGAGGCGAGACGGCTATTCGCCGTAGGCCACGCCAATGAACGTGACGGCCGAAAGATCGGTGGCGTTTGCGAGTTCGGCAGGCGTCGCCTGAATAAGATCGTCGAACTTGACGAGGCCTGTTGCGGACGCGCCAGCAGCAGCGCGAACGTATGTGCCGCGATACTTGGAGTTCGCAGCGCCGCCAGTCGGCACACCGCGAAGGATCACGAGGTCCGTGCGCACCGGGAAGTGCGCAGAGAGATCGAGCGTGTCGCCGCTGGTCGCGTAGGAGGCGCTTCCAACGACGGTGAACGTGATCATCTTGAGCTTGTCGACGCGACTCGTCCCAAGGACGGTCGGCGCTGCGAAGGAGCCCACGACTAGCGACCCGTGACTTCGAAGTAGAACGTCTGTCCGCTGAGATCCGTTGCGTTCGCGATCTCTGCTGGCGTCGCCTGAATCATGTCATCGATCTTGATCAGACCGGTAGCCGGTGCGCCCGATGCGGCACGCACGTAGTGGCACTTGTACTTCGAGTTCGCGGCGGTCGCGGCATAGCCGGTAACAAAGTCCACGAC